>Ga0138256_10000718_pt1 | contig 35574 bp, 31 predicted proteins | sample KNB2016incub_MG_FD_105486 | JGI IMG/M metagenome (GOLD analysis project Ga0138256, IMG submission 105486) | Active sludge microbial communities from wastewater in Klosterneuburg, Austria - KNB2014incub_MG | ecosystem: Engineered > WWTP > Activated sludge > Unclassified | place: Austria... | reverse complement strand
TCGGACCGGCATCAGCCGTTCCGATTGTGTCGTCGACGAAGGCGAACGCGAGCCGCCGTACGTCATAGAGGCCGTCCAGCTCGCCGGCGATTGCGCCGATCCGCGACGGTCAAGAGGAGTTTCACGATGGCCCAAAAAGTGGCCGCCATCATCAAGCTGCAGCTCAAGGGCGGTCAGGCAACGCCTGGTCAGCCCGTGGGCCCCGCCCTGGGTGCGCACGGCGTCAACATCATGGCGTTCGTGAAGGAGTACAACGCGCGCACCGCCAATCAGCCGGGCGAGATCATCCCGGCCGAGATCACCGTCTTCCAGGACAAGTCGTTCACCTTCGTCACGAAGACGTCGCCGGCATCCTTCCTCATCAAGAAGGCCGCCGGCGTCGAGCGTGGCGCGGCGAACCCGCTGACGGACCGCGCCGGGCGACTCACGAAGCGGCAGGTGCGCGACATCGCCGAGAAGAAGATGGTCGACCTCAACGCGTACACGATCGACCAGGCCATGCGGATGATCGAGGGCACGGCGCGGTCGATGGGCATCCAGATCGTGGAGGGTTAGGACGATGGCACGCATGGGCAAGCAGCAGAAGGCCGCCATCGCCAAGGTCGAGGAAGGTCGGCGCTATGCGCCGTCGGAAGCGCTGGCGCTGGCCAAGGAGGCCAAGTTCGCCAAGTTCGACGAGACCGTCGAGCTCCACATCCGCCTCGGCGTCGACCCGCGGCACGCCGATCAGCAGGTGCGCGGTGTCGTGGCGCTGCCGCATGGGACCGGCAAGCAGGTCCGCGTGTTGGTCTTCACCGAGGGTGAGAGCGTCAAGGAGGCCGAGGAGGCCGGCGCAGACTACGTCGGCGGCGACGAGCTGGCCGAGAAGATCCGTGCCGAGAACTGGCTCGAGTTCGACGCCATCGTCGCCTCGCAGCCGATGATGCGTGTCGTCGGGCGCCTCGGTCCGCTCCTCGGGCCGCGCGGTCTCATGCCGAGCCCGAAGGCCGGGACGGTGGTCATGCCGCAGGACGTGGCGCAGGCGGTCCGCGAGCTCAAGGCCGGTCGGATCGAGTTCCGTGTCGACAAGACGGCCAACATCCACGTCCCGATCGGGAAGGCGAGCTTCGAGGTGGATCAGCTCGTCGACAACATGGGCGCCGTGGTGGACGCGATCATGCGCGCCAAGCCGGCGACCGCCAAGGGAACGTACGTCAAGAACGCCACGCTGGCGACGACGATGGGGCCGGGCATTCGCCTCGACCTGCCGGCCACGCTGGCGATGGTCGTCTAGCCAACCACGAGGGTGAGATGCGCGGCTTGCATTCGCAGGCGCGGCGCATAGAATCGCCGGGCCGTGCGACGTCCGTTGGACGGGGCGCGGCCGGACGGACAACCGCATCCGGGTCTGCTCGACGGACCCACGTTCGCTGCTCGAACGCGGCTGAAGACCGCAGGTGCGCCCTTCGGGGTGCGTAATCCCGACCACATGGTCGGGGCCTGCCGAGGCACGCTCACGAATGTGCTCATTCTGGCCCTCGTATCCGTACGATCGGTCAACATGCGCCCCCGTGTGCCTCCGGCCGCGGGGGCGTTTTCGTGGGGCGGCGACGGTGCCGCAAGGTTTCGACGTCCGCCCAAGCATTGCTGCAAACCTCTTCGAAAGGAGGTACCGAACTTGCCATTGACCATGGATCGCAAGGAAGTCATCGTCCAGAAGATGGCCGAGGAGCTGAAGGGCGCCGCGGCGATCGTCGTCACGGACTACCGCGGGTTGAGCGTCGCTCAGCTTGGCCAGCTGCGCGGGTTGCTGCGCAAGGACGACGCGTCGTTCTTCGTCATCAAGAACACGCTGTGCAAGCGCGCGTTCGAGGCGGCCGGACTCAGCGCCCCGTCCGAGGCGTTGTTGACCGGACCGACGGCCGTGGCCGTGCTGCGCGGCGCGTTGTCCGCGCCGGCCAAGACGCTGCTCGACTTCGAGAAGAAGAGCCAGATCCTGAAGATGCGCGGCGTCGTGATGGAAGGGCAGGAGATGGGCGCCACCGGCGTCAAGGCACTGTCCGAGCTCCCGACGCGCGACGAGCTGCGCTCGATGCTGCTCGGCGTCATCAGCGGCCCGGCGCGTTCGCTCGTCACCGTCGTGTCCGCGCCGATGCGCGACATCGCCGGCGTGGTGCAGGCGCGCGTCCGCAAGGGCGACGAAGCGGCTGCCTGATCGACCGTAACGGCGGATCGGCCACGGGTCGATCGCCGAGCGCATGTTCTGTCCGTACATCCAACAATCCGTTCACCCAACAACCCGGTGGCCGCACGCGCGGCCACCCAGCCGATGAAACGAGGAGAGACCGACATGTCGGATAAGCTGGCGAAGATCAAGGAACAGTTGGACGGCCTGACCCTGTCCGAGGCCGCCGACCTCGTGAAGCAGCTCGAGGAGGCATGGGGCGTGAGCGCCGCCGCGCCGATGGCGATGGCGGCGATGCCGATGGGCGGCGGTGGCGGCTCGGCCGAGCCCGTGGAAGAGCAGACCGAGTTCGACCTCGTCCTCGAGGACGCCGGTGCCGAGAAGATCAAGGTCATCAAGGCGGTCCGCGAGCTCAACCCGGCGCTCGGTCTGAAGGAAGCCAAGGACGTCGTCGAGGCCGCCCCGACGGCGGTCATGACGGGCGTGGCCAAGGAGGCTGCGGAGGCCGGGGCGAAGTCGCTGCAGGAGGCCGGGGCCAAGGTCTCGGTCAAGTAGCGTTTCCGTTCGTCGGAGGAACGTGTCCTCGCGAACGGCAGGTGCCACGCGGGTCGGGCCGGGGCCGGACGTGCCGAGCGCACCGGGTGGCGGAAGCCCGTCGTGCGGACGCAGTTCCGGCAGAAGGTTCCGAAGGCCATTCGGAAGGGGGCGGACCTCGTGTCCGCCCCTTTCTTTGGCCGCATCCCTATGATTGACCGCGTCGTCGCCACCGGCGATACTGGGATCGAGACCCGGGTGCTGCCCGAGGTGTTCGTTGGGCACGTTTCCGGGGTGCAGTTCTTGGAAAGGCGGTCGGGATGAGCTTGTCGGAGCTGGGGGCCTACCTGCAGCGCCAGCGCGAAGAGAGCGGGCTCAGCTACGCGGACATCGAGGCCCAGACGCGGATCCGGGCCAAGTACCTCCGTGCGATCGAGTTCGGCGAGTGGGACAGCTTGCCGCCGGGCGTCTACACGCGCGGCCTGGTCAAGATGTACGCGCGCGCCCTCGGCCTCAGCGCCTCGACCGTTATGCGGATGTACGCCAAGGAGCGCCCGAACGAGGCACGCCTGCCGGAGCCGCAGCTCATGAGCCGGCCGCTGATTCGGCAGCCGAGGCTGAGCTTCGAGACCGTCCTTTCCGGCGTCGTGTTCCTCGTCGCGGCCGGCCTGTTCGGCTGGATGGTCGTGACGCAGCTCGGGCCGGTGGTCCGGCGGCTGGCTGCCGACGGGGATGCCGCGCCCTCCGTCGTCCCGACGAGCACCGGGGCCGCACCGGCCGCGGCAACGCCGATCGCCACACGGCAGCTCGGCGGCACGACGACGTCGGCGACGCGCGCTGCCGGCGCGGCCGCTGAGACGTCGCCGACCGCAGCGGGTAACGGCGGGACGGCGGTGGCAGCCCTCGGCGGGACCACCGTCCCGCAGCCGACCGTGGCCGCGACGACATCGGCGACGACGACGCTCGGCCTCGTCATCCAGATCGAGGCAGTCGAGGATGCCTGGCTGTCGGTCTACCTGGACGACGACGCCAAGCCCGCGTTCTACACCTTCCTCAAGCCGGGCGCCACGCCGCTGCGTTTCGAGGCGCGGTCGCTCGTGCGCCTTCGCACCGGCAACGCCGGCGGCACGCGGGTCTCGCTCAACGGCCGCGACGCGGGCTCGTTGGGCGACAAGGGCGACGTCAAGGAGCTGCAGTGGCGGCTCGCGGCGGACGGGACGATCGTCCAGCAGGAGTTGTGAGCACCACGGTCGCCGTCGCCATGAGCGGCGGCGTCGACAGCTCCGTGGCGGCAGCGCTCCTGTCGGCGGCCGGGCACCGCGTTTTCGGGATCATGCTCCGGCTGTGGGCCGAGCCCGACGCACCGCAAGCCGCGAACCGCTGTTGCACGCTGGGCGCCGTGGACGACGCCCGGGCGGTGGCGGATCGGATCGGCATCCCGTTCTCGGTCATCGACGTCCGCGACGCGTTCAAGGCGGCGGTGGTCGACGCATGGCTGGCCGCCGCGGCGGCCGGCGAGACACCCAACCCGTGCTTCAACTGCAACCGCCGGGTGCGATTCGGCCTTCTGCTCGACCAAGCGGTCGCGCTCGGCGCGGACGCGCTGGCCACGGGCCACTATGCGCGCACGCGCCGTGCGCCGGACGGCACCGTCGAGCTCCTGCGGGGCGTCGATGCCGCCAAGGACCAATCCTACGTGCTGCACGCGCTCGATCAGGCGCAGCTGGCGCGGGCGTGCTTCCCGCTGGGCGCGATGCGGAAGACCGAGGTCCGCGCGACGGCGGAGCGTCTCGGGCTGCTCGTCGCCCACCGCCCGGACTCGGTCGATCTGTGCTGGACCGCGCCCGACGGCGCAGCCGGCTTCCTCGGCCGCCACCTGCCCGCCGCCGCGATGGTGCCCGGAGAAATCGTCGATCTGGCGGGCCGCCGGCTCGGCACGCATGCCGGGTTGCCGCGCTACACGATCGGTCAGCGCCGCGGGCTTGGGGTGGCCACCGGCGAGCCCGTGTTCGTCGTCCGGCGCGATGCGGTCGGCAATGCGCTCGTCGTCGGGCCGGCGGAGGCGCTGGGGACGAACGACGTGATCGTCCGGGGGATGCACTACAGCGGCGGTGCGGCGCCCGACGGTCCGGTGCGCGTGACCGCCCAGGTGCGCTACCGCGCCAAGGCCGCGGCGGCCACGTTGACGCCGCTGCCGGACGGCGGCGCCGCCGTCCGGTTCGATGCGCCCGTGCGCGCACCGGCGCCCGGCCAAGGGCTGGTGGCGTGGCGGGAAGACGATACCGTCGTGCTCGGCGGCGGCACGATCGCGGCGGCCGCGTGAGCGACGTCGCCGCGGCAGTGCGTGGGCTGCCGCCCGGCCTTGCGCTGGCGCTGCTCGTCATCGCCCTCTCCGGCAGCCTCTTCCACACGATCTTCGGTCGGACGACGCGGGGCTTCGCGGCCGCCATCTGGATCGCGGGAGCCGGCTTTGTCTTCGGCGAGCTCTTCGCGCGCCTGATCGACAGCCACGGCGGGCGGCTGGGCGGCGTGCACTTGATCCATGGCGTCGCGGGCGCGTGGGTGGCGATGGCGTTGTGGCGATGGCGGGGTGGGGGGCGCGGGGAGCGGGGGTAGGGTAGGGGTTGGGTTCCGCCACCGTCGCCCGCCACGTGCTACAATCGCCGCCCCCGCGAAGGTAGAGGGAAGTGGCCATGGACGCCAGCTGGCATGCCGTGATGCGCGACATCCTCATCATCCTGGCGGCGCTCACGTTCACGCTGAGCTGCGTGTTCGGCGCGCTCGTCGCGTGGCAGCTCTATCGCCTCGGCCGGGCGCTCAAGCGCGACGCGCAGCCCGTCCTGGACTCCGCGCTCGAGACCGTGGCGACGGTGCGCGACACGTCGTCGTTCATGAGCGAGCGCATCCGCTCGGTGCCGCTACCCGCCCGGCGGCCCGCGTCGCCAGCGGCCAAGCCGGCCGCCAAGCCGGGCGCCAATCCGGGCGACGCGCCGGCGACGGGCGGGCGCGGGCTTGGGCTCGGACGCTTCTTCCGCGGCCGCGGGTGACGGCCGCACACCCCCGAAGGGCGGCGATGATGGCAACGACCTCCCCTGCGCGCTCCGGCAGCCGGCTCGGCACGCTCCTGGTGGGCGCGGCGGCAGGCTACGCGCTGGCGACCTGGATGCAGCGCAACGGCGTCGGCTGGCGCGATCTCCCGCAGCGCCTCCTCCCGCCCCCACCGCCCGGCGCCCCCGCCGCGGCGCGAGGTTCCCACGGCCTGGCCGGCCGCCTGTCCACGGCCCGCGACGCGGCGCTCCGGGCGATGGCCGAGCGCCGCGCCGAGCTCGAGCGCGAGGCGGGGCGGGCGCTGGCGGCGCCGGAGGGGCGGCGCAACGGCGGGAGCGGCGGTGCGGCGAATGGCGCGGGCGGGGAGATGCCGCCGGCGGTCTGAGTTCGGGCTTGAGAAGCCGTTCGCGCGTTTCTTGAAGAACCGTTCCGGGCTTCTTGAAGAACAGGCCCGCGCTTCTTGAAGAAGCGAGTCGCGCTTCTTGAAGAACGGGCCTGTGTTTCTTGAAGAACCGCGCCCCGTCTCTTGAAGGACGGGCCTGCGCTCCTTGACGAAACGATTGCTCGTATCGGCGGGACGAAGGCGGGGTCCTCGTCCGGACGTCGGCCGCGCCGGGGCGCGATCCGGGGCGTCAGCGCCGAAACGTCAGGTGCGTCGTGCCGCTCGGTGCGGCCTCGACCTTCACCCGGTAGCCGGACTCCAGGCCGCGCAGGTCGTCCCACAGCCGGATGCCGCGGCCGAGCAGGATGGGCACGATGGCGACGTGGAGCTGGTCGACGAGACCGGCCTTGAGGAATTGGCGGACGACGGTCGGCCCGCCGCCGATCCGGACGTCCTTGCCGCCCGCAACGGCCAGCGCTTTGTCGAGCGCTTCGGCGGGCGTTGCGGAGAGGAAGTGGAAGGTCGTGCCGCCCGCCATCTCGATCGTCGGGCGCGGGGTGTGGGTGAGGACGAACACCGGGACCCGGAACGGCGGTTCGTCGCCCCACCAGCCGCGCCAGTCGGGATCGTCGGGATGGTTGTGCAGCCCGAACATGCCGGCGCCCATGATCTCCGCCCCGACGTCGGCGAAGTACGCCGCCGCGTAGTCGTCGTCGATGCCGGTCGTGCCCTCGCCGGACGCGTCGTGCAGCACGCGCTCCCGGATCGTACGGGTGGCGGCGTAGTGCTCGACGAGGCGGCCCCAGTCCTGACCAAAGGGTTCCTCGGGGGTCTGGTCCGTCGTCGTCGCGAAGCCGTCGAGGGAGATGTTCAGGTCGACACGGACGGGCATGGGTGGTTCCTCCGGGGGATGGCAATTCGGTCCATACGCTACTGCGGGCGTCGGCACGCGCCTGCTGGTGTACGGCGCAGCGGGCTGACCTGCTCACGACAGCGGGTCAACTCCAGTCCAACGGTGGGCATCAGACACGGCGCATCGAAACGCAGTGCCGGCGAGTGCACGCACGGGCTGGGCGCGAAACTCCTTGTGTTACCGCGCTCCAGGGACACCGTGTAGAAATGCCAGGAAGACCAACTCCTCATCTTCCGCCCGAATTGCGTGTGCTTCCCCCGCAGCAATGACAAATAGCGTGCCAGGGCCACTGCGTTGCTCCTGCTTGTCGCCACCCGAAAACACTCCAACTCCCTCAAGAACTACGATATACACTGGCGAGTGTGGGGACACGTGCTCTTGCACCGACTGGCCGGGCTTCAGGGCAAATCGCAATATGCGGCCCGCATTGTCAACGAATAGAGGCTCAGCATTTGGATCCTTGTCATGAAAAACCACGTTGTCATGTAGTGCGATGGATAACATGACACAAGCTCCTCTTGGGGTGTGTGAGGTGCCACTTGTTTATCTGAGCGGCCCGGACTCGGCCGTGGCCCTGGCTGGCATGGCCGGCCGCCCGCGCCGTCGAGTTTGCGCCCAGGCCCGAAAGGGCATAGCGTAAAACCATGATACACCCGCTGATGGAGCACGGCATCGCCTGCCACCAGCGCGTCTTGGCGTTGGAGCGGCTGTCCGAGCGCTACCGGTAGCCGGTTCAGCAACAGGCAACAGAGGAGCGGAACACGTCATGCCTTCCAAGATGGCTCAGATTGCGCTGGTCATGTGCGTTTCCTTCGCGCTGGTCGGATGCAGCGCTCCCGAAGGGACGGATGAACAGCCTCCCGCATCACAGAACGAAGAGCGGCCGGACTTGAAGGAGATCATGGTGACGCTCGGCGAGGAGTCGGGTCGCCTCAACGCCGGACTATGGGCGGAGGACTTCGACGCCATTGCGGCTGCGGCCGACTCGATCGCCAACCATCCGAATGTCTCCGACGCGGACCGAACGCTGATCCAGCAGGCTCTTGGACCCGACTTCGCCGAATTCGTCAAGGGCGATCAGCGCGTGCACGCCACCGGGCTGGCGCTGTCCGAGGCAGCCAAGGGCCAGGACTTGCCGGAAGTGCTCACGCTGAACGCGCAACTGCAGCGCGAGTGTGTGGCATGCCACACGGCGTTTCGGGACCGTCTCGCGGATCGCGCGGACAAATAGGAGCTAACCACGCTATGAGCACCATGCAGGGAGCGGCGCTGTACGCGAACTGGAGAGACGTCGTGGTATTCGCTTCCGACGGACCACGACCACAGAAGGTGCTGGAGACAGATACGTTCCGAGCGGTCATCGTCGGCCTGGAGGCCGGCCAGAGCCTCCCGGTCCATCCTGCCCCGGCGTCAGCCTATCACTTCCTCGAAGGCACCGGGTGGATGACCGTGGATGGCGAGCGGTTCCGTGTGGGTCCAGGGGCGACGGTGGTCGCGCCGGATGGGGCCCAGCGCGGGGTCGACGCAGAGACGCGTCTGGCGTTCCTGGGAACGCAGGCGGCGAAGGTGACGGGCGGATAGGTTGTCCGCAAGAGCGAGTGCAGAACCAACGAAGCTAAGCAAGGGAGCCAAGCACGATGCGATCGAGCACGGGCAAACAGAACATCGGTGTCGGCCTCTTGGTGCTGGCGGGATTCATGATCTACGGCTTCTACCTGATCTATGCGCGCGACTTCGCACCGGATCGTGAGGCATGGATTGCGGGTAGTGCCGTCGCTCCTCACTTCGAGGCAAGGTTGGCCCACGTTCACGGCAACCTGTTCGCCGTGCTGAACATCGTGTTTGGAGGCCTGCTGTTGTGGCTGCCGCTGCGTGAGCAGCGCGCCAAGTGGGTCTCGTGGCTGGCCCTCGCCGGCTTCCTCATGCCGATCGGCATCCTTGCGGAACTCTATCTAGGAGTACCCTTCTACCTGGTCCTGGTCGGAGCCGTATCGATTGTCTCGGCGACGGCCCTTTTGGGATGGGAAGTGCTGCGCATGAGGGCTGCGTCATGAGGAGCCCCTCAGGAAGCTGAGGGGCCTCCTGGTAGACGCTCGCGAGGATCTCGCTGCGGCCGAGCACGGGACCGCGGAAGAGCCGCTGCTTTCGTAGTGCCGTAGGAAGCTCCCGGCCGCAGTGCGCGGCGGGGGCGGATGTGATTGTCAGCATGCATCCGTACGACTGAGATTTGCCCTCACTTTAGGAGCTGGCGATAAAGAACTACCTGCGCTATGGGGCCGCACTGCTGGCGGCATTGATGGGCGCGATGGCGATCGGGGCCGGCGGCACCGTGCTGTTGCTGGGCCGCGATCCGGGCTACACCGTCATCGAATGGCTGCCGTACTACAACGTCGGTGCCGGCATTCTATCGCTGCTGGTGACCAGCGTGCTGATCTTGCGGCGTCACGCCTGGGCGATGCCGCTGGCCGTGGTGACCTTCGTGGCGCACTCGGCTGTGCTCGGGGCGCTCCTCACGGTACTGCGCGACACCGTCGCCAGCGAGAGCATCACGGCGATGGTGATCCGCGCCGTGAGCTGGGCGGTGATCCTGGGGCTGCTGTGGGCGGCGGGCAGCAGCGGCCGCGACTAGTAGATCGTCACGTGACGGTCTACTAGTACGCCATCACTGAACACGCCTTGGGCGGCGACCCGATTGGGACACCCAATGAATCTGCAGTGGTGGTGTACTAGTTCACGTCATAGCTGAAGACCAAGCGTACAAACCGCTCCATACGCTGGCTAAGGGGCCTATTCTCGCGCCGGGCTTTCTCGAGGGCTGAATAGGCATAGTACGGGAGTCCTATTGCCGCCGCTACCAAGATGAACACCAGTGTTCCGAACATGAACACTGCAACGTCAAGGTTCATCGGTAAATCCTTCAGCGTTGTCGCGGCGCGGTATTGAGTAGCGCACCCAGCGAAAGGATCGACGGCACCCACAGGCCGATATAGAGGCCTGTCTGCTTATCGACCAAGAACCATACGAAAATCGAGCCCACAAAGGATAGGAAGGCCGCTGCCAACCACAGTCGAACCTGAAAGTTAAGCTTCGGCACTTGCAGCCTCCTGATTCGGCGTCTGGCAATCGTAACGCCTCGAATTGTTCGCCAACGCAGCAAACAGCCCCACCACACAATCGGCGGCGCCGCACTCCAAGCTTACACTTGAACGGACGCTACCGTCAACCTCTAGTGGTCGATCGCTTCACCCATAAGCGCCGCATCACCGCCACCTGACGACTGGGCCAGCGGAATCGTCATACCTTCCTGGCGCTTCGCACATCTAGCACGTACTCAACCCCTCTACACCCCTACATCATCCCCCGCCGCCACCCCAACAAGCACCCCTAACTCCGCCCGCCCCCCCCACCTGATCCACCTCGTCCCCCCCCTCGCCAAACGCCCCCAGCGACCCTTCCAGGATCGCCGCCCCCTCCCCCCCGCCCCGTCGCCCCCAAATGCCCCGCCAACGACCGTGCCGCCTGCAACGCCCCCCGCAACTCCAACAGCCGCGCATCGTCAATCCGCTCCCCTGTAGCCTCGGCGACGGCCTGCGCCTCGGCCACCGCCGCGAGCCCATCGTCGAAGCGCCCGGCCAGCCGGCAGGCGTCGGCCAGTAGGCCGAGGAAGTACGGCAGCCAAAGCCGCGCGCCGATCGCCCGCCAGATGTCGACGCCGGCGCTCAGCTCGGCGAGGCCCGCGTCGGCGTCGCCCTGCACCACACGCGCCCAGCCGCGGACGATCCGGCAGTAGCCCTCCCAGATCGGGAAGCCGCGCTCGACGGCGATGGCGATGCACTCGTCGGCGGCCGCGAAGAGCGAAGGCAGGTCACGGCGCATCTGGTGGAGGCGGGCGGCGAAGGTCAGGTTGAAGCCGATCATGTAGGGGTGGCCGACGGCGCGCGCCATCGCCAGCCCTTCCTCGCACACACGCAGCGCCTCGATGGGCCGGCCCTGCCACCACAAGAGGAGGCTGTGGTAGGCCCGCCCGGCCATGCCGGAGTCGTTGCCGTACTCCAGGATCCGGCCGCTGTGGCGCGCGGGGTCGTACGCCTCGGCGCAGCGCTCGAAGAACTCGCCCGCGCCCTCGGCCTGGGCCACGTAGTAGCGGTCGATGCCGGACATCATGTAGGCATCGACGAGCCCGTCGACGACGCCGCGCTCGCACACCGCGCGGAACTCGTCGGACAGCGACCGCGTCCGGCCGTAGTCGCCGCGGACGAGGTAGCACGCCCACAGGCCCCACGTGACCGGGCCGGTGGCCGGCGGGTGGCCGAGCTGCTCGCACAGATCGCGGGCGAGGGCGAGGTGGCGCTCGACGTTCGGCGACGCGTACCCCTCGAAGATGAGGTACGCCTGGCCGAGCGCGGCGTGCAGCGCCAGGTCGTGGCCGGCGTGCGCGGTGCCCGGCGGCCACTTGGCCAGCTCGTCGAGCGCCTGTTTCAAGTGTGCGACCGCCTCGCGCGGGGCCGCCCTGGCCAGGGCGCGCATGCCCGCCCGCTGCCAGTAGCCCATCGCGTGCTCGGCATCGGCCGCCTCGGTGAGGTGGTGGGCCACGAGCTCGGGCTGGGTCTCGGCGACCTCGGGGAAGCGCTCGATGTAGGCGTCGGCGATGCGGGCGTGGTGCTGGCGGCGCACGCCCGTGAGCATCGAGCCGTAGGCCGCGTCCTGCACGAGCGCGTGCTTGAACACGTAGCGCGCATCCGGCGGCGCACGACGGGCAGCGGCAGTTCAACGGCGAGGGCTCCGGCGGGCTCGATCGGCGCACGATGCGATGGCGGTCCGACAGAGGCGGAACATACCGGTACGGTCCTCAAGAGGCAACCGCTCGAACGGTCGGGTCGAAAGAGGCGCCATGCCCTCGTCCGGGCGGTTTGTAACGCCGCAGTTACGCCCGGGCAACGGGGGGTGCGAACACTGTGGCCCATGCATATGGCAGCACCCGCCGAGCACAGGCGGGCACGTACCCCAAACCACAAGGAGCGATCGATGAACCGCTTGATGTCCGTACGCATGAGGATGCGAACCTCGCTCGCCCTCGCGGCGATCTTCGCCGGAGCGGCCGGCGCGTGGTGGCCCGCCGATGGGGGGACCATGTCGGCGGCGCCGATGGCGCAGAGTGACGGCTGCTCGCAGAGCGACATCACCACGTGCGATTGCGCGACGAGCCCGTGTCATCTCGTGTCGGTCAGCCCGCCGGTCCCGTGGGACTGCAATCCGTCCGCCGGCTACCGCGTCGTCGGCGGCGGGACGACGTGCACCCGGCAGGACTCGGTCGAGATCCGCGTCCACTGCACCGGCAGCGGCCTGGACTACAACGCCTTCGTGGACGTCGACGACGAAACGTTCTCGTTCGATGCGTCGTGTCTCTGCGCCGGCAGCACGGTCGGACAGGTTCAGGCCGTCGGCACGGACATCAACCTGCTGTTCGCGACGGTGCAGTGCTGTGACTGCGACCCGCCGCCGCCGACCGCGACCAGCACCCCGACCGACGTGCCCACGTCGATGCCGGAGCCCACGCTGACGCCGACGGAGATGCCGACGCCGACCTACACCCCGACGGTTGCGCCCACGATGACGCAGACGCCGGCCCCGACGCCGACGGCCGACTTCGGCGTGAAGTCCGTACGCGCCGCCCTCGATCCGGACTTCCTGACGTGGCCGCCGCACCCCTTCCTCAATCCGTGCCCGCCGTCCGGCCCCGTCGGGCCGGAGCACGAAGGCGCGGTCAGCGCTCGCTACCGCAACAAGCTGAATGCCGCCGGCGAGCACGGCTGGGAGGTCACGTACACGGTGACCTATCGCAACGACCGCACCGGCCAAACGAACGTCCACACGTGCCAGCTGAACCCGGTCACCGGGCAGTTCATGAACTGTGGCAACCTGCTCGGACATCCGGTCAACAGCGGCCTGATCAGTATGAACGGCAGCAGCCTGGACAACGTCAACACGTGTCCGCTCGGCCCGCAGATGCACAGCCACTACGCCATGGACCTGCAGTACAAACGGGCCTACACGCAGGGCGGCGACACGTGGCGCCTCGTGCCGTTGACCGGCTCGCCCGACTTCGCGGGCTTTGACGTGGCCTACACCGTGATGGTGCAGAACTCGCTGACGAACGCTCTTGGACCGATGCGCAAGGCAGACGAGTGCCAGACACAACTCGTTGCGTGCCAGCCAACGGTGCAGTGGCGGTTCCCGCAGCCGGGCGACACGAGCAACTCGATGTGGTGCCTGATTTGGATGCGGTTGCCCGCGCAGTAGATCGTCGCGCGGTTGCGCTCGCCGCATCGGGCTCTGCCCGAAGTGCACGGGGTCGGCTCTCGCGAGAGCCGGCCCCGTGCACGTTCATCAATACCCCTTCAAGTACGTGAGCAACGCCGTCGGCTCGCCCTCGGCCGCCAGGGCGGCGAGGATTCAGGGGGTGCAAGTGAGGACTCTAGCGATTTCCGCCGCTGGCTGATCGACGACCATCGGCCGGCCCGCCGACGCTATCGCCCCCCGACGACCTCGCGCACCTCGCCCCACAACGCCCGATACGCCTGCGCCGCCGCGTCACCCGGCGCGAAGACGCCCACCGGTGCGCGCTGCGTGCCCATGCGCTCGACGGCGCTGAGGTACGGGACGACGGTGCGCAGGAAGGGGAACGGCGTCGGCAGGCCGCCGTCCAGGATCGCATCCGTGAGGGCGCGGTGGAGGGCCTTGCGCCTGTCGACCATGCTCAGGAACGGCCGCGTCACGGCGCCGCCGGCGTCGTGCGTGCGGAGGTGCGCCGCCAGCTGGTCGAGCGTCCGGAGTGAGAGCGTCGTCGGGACGGTCGGGACGATCAGGGCGTCGGCCAGGGCGAAGACGCTCTCGCTCGTCAGCGTGATGCCGGGTGCGCAGTCCAGCACGGCGTAGTCGTAGCGCTCGGCGAGGGGGGCGAGCAGGCGGACGAGGCGGCGCGTCGGCCGCTTGGCGGCGTCCAGGTAGAGGTCGAGGTGGCGGTACGTGAAGTCGGCGGGCAGGACGTTGAGGCCGTCGAAGTCGGAGCCACGGACGAGCGATGCGATGTCCGTGTCGCCCTTCACGAGCTGTTTGGCGCCGCCGTGCGCGTCCGGCGCCACCCGGAAGTAGAACGACGCCGCGCCCTGCGGGTCCATGTCCCACACGAGGACCGAGGCGCCGCCCCGCCACGCCTCCCACGCCAAGTTGACCGCCGTGGCCGTCTTGCCGACGCCGCCCTTGATCGCGTAGCTGGCGATGATCCTCATCGGCGCGGCCTGAACAGGCGCTCGTAGCGCTGCCGGTTGTCCTTCGTGTCGAACGCATCGAACCGGGCGGCGAACTCGAGCCGGCAGGCGTGCTCGCGCGCGTGGAGGTCGTGCGTCAGCCAGCCCATCGCCAGCAGCGTGGCGCTGTTGGACGGCCGCCGGCCGATGTCGGCGGCGAACGCGCGCATCGCGCCCTGCTGCACGCCCATGTCGTTCAGCGTGCCGAGGTTGTCCTGGAGGCCCTTCAGGCTGCCGATCAGGGCGTCCGCCTCGGCCGGCGGGACGAGGCGGCGGAAGAACTCGAGCGCGTAGCGCAGCTTCTTGGCCTCGATCCGCAGCTGGTGCAGCGCGCCGACCGGCGTGTCCGGCCCGATGATGCGCCCGTCGTCCAGCACGCGCTTGAAGCGCCGCCACGTCCGCCGCGCCCCGAGCTCGGCGATCGGCTCGGCGGCGGCCGGCGCGTCGGCGCCGTTCGCGGCGATGTCGTCCAGCGCGGCCGACCAGTCCGCGAGCAGCGCGGCGTAGCGCGGACTGTCGAGCGCCGCGACGAGCTCGGCGTGCGCGTTCGCCTGGCGGGTGCGCAGGTAGGCCTCCAGCGGCCCGAGATCGTGGCCGACCTCGGGCGGCAGCGCGGCGCGGTAGGCCGGCATGTTCTCGAGGTAGACGTCGAGGTCGCGCGTCGGCCCGGTGACCGCGCCCATCCAGCCGAACTCGGCCTTGAAGTGCTCGACAACCGCCGGCGGCAGCGCGTCCTGCAAGAGCGTCAGCCCGGCGCGCGTGCGTCGGACCGCCACGCGGAAGTCATGGAGGAACTCGGGGTCGACGTCGGCGCGGGTGCCGGGCTCGCTCGTGCGGATCGCCTGCAGGAGCGCCCGGAAGATCGTCGCCGAGGCGGCATCCGCCCGCGCATCGGCGCTGAGCGGCACGTCGAACTTGCCGCTTACGCCGCCCGGCTTCACGCCGACCGTCGCGAGCGCCGGCAGCATCAGGCTCGGAACGACCACCCCGTCGCCTTTGGCGCGCTTCCCGCCGGACTTCGACAGCCGGGCGACGGCATCGCTCACCGCGGCCAGCGCCTTGTCGTAGCCCCGAACGGCGAGCACGTCGATCCAGGGCGCCAACTCGCCGCTCGACCGGCCGGACCCGCCGGCGGGCGAAGCCTCGGTGGCGGCGGTGCCCGTGCCCAGCCGCAGCCGCACGACGGTCTTGCCCTCGCCGTCGACGATGCCGTACGTTCGGTACGCCGCCGTGACGTCGACCAGCGGGAGCAGTCGGCGCGGCTCCGTGATCGCGGCGAGCGCGTCGCGGAAGGCGCCGGCGGGGAGGTCGCGGGCGAACGCGGGGGGCGGTCCGTCGGGCCAGGCAACCGCGTCGAGGATCCGGCCGTCGTGCGCCTGCCATATCAGCCACGGCCCGGCCTCCGCATCGTCGCGCTCGTCGCGCCCCGCGGTGCCGTCCGTCGCCGGATCGCTCTTGCCCGGCGCGCCGCCCGCCTTGGCCCGCGACGTCCCTGCCGGGGCGACGACGGCCAGCGTCCCGCCGGCCCGGTGCACGAGGCCGTCGAACGTGTCGACGTAGCGCCAGCGCCGGCTCTCCCGGCCGCGCTGGGCGACGACGAGCGGCGGGTCGAGGGCGGCAACGGCCAGCGCGATGCGGGCGATCGTCCCGTCGGCGTCCGCGCCGCCGCCCGAAACCGGCACGGCGTAGCGGGCGGCGGGCACGGGGAAGGTGCGGGCGAGGGTGACGAGGATGGGGTTGGCAGGCGGCGTGGGGGGTGCGGGCGGTGTCTGGGCGGGGGCTTTCGTCACTCGGTCACTCCGATGGGGGGGGCGCCGCGTCGGCGCCGGTCGTCATTCGATGGGCCGGCGCGATGGGCGACCCATCCTCCAGAGAGCGCCAGACCGGGCCGATGTGAGCCAGGAGGTCGCCGGCGACGGCGGCGCGGTCGCCGGCAGGGGATGCGGCGAGGCGCAGGCCCGCCAGGGCGTGGGCGTGCACGGCCGTGGCGGCGGCCTCGAACTGCGGCGCGCCGGCGGCCAGCAGGCCGGCGATCAGGCCGGCGAGGACGTCGCCCGTGCCGGCCTTGGCCAGGGCGGCGGTGGCGATCGGGACGATGGCGCATCGCCCGTCCGGCGCGGCGACGACGGTGTGGGCGCCCTTGAGGACGACGACGTGGCGCCACGCGGCGGCCCAGCGGCGCGCCACGGCCAAGCGGTCGGCATTCACGGCGGCGACGGTCAGGCCGGTGAGGCGGGCCATCTCGCCCGGGTGGGGCGTGAGCACGGCGCCGATCGGCAGCGCGCGCGGGCCGGCGGGATGGTCGGCGAGCAGATTCAGGCAGTCGGCGTCGACGACGACGCGGCCGGGCCGGGCATCCTCCAGCAGGTCGCTCAGGCCGTCGAGCAGCACCCGCACGAACTCGGCGACGCCCCGGTCCCGGCTGAGGCCCGGGCCGATCAGGACGGCGTCGTAGGCCAGCCAGGCGGTGCGGACCGCTTCGGCGGCCGCGGCCGAGATCCCGCCGTGCACCTCGGGCAGCGGGAGGTAGGTGGCCTCGGGCAGGTGGGCGGCCACGGCGGCGCGCACCTCGGCCGTGGCGGCGACGGTCACGAGCCCGCAACCGGCGCGGTATGCCCCGCCGGCCGCCAGCGCCGCGGCCCCGGGGTAGGCCCGCGACCCGGCGACGACGAGCGTCCGCCCGAACGTGCCCTTGTGGGCGTCCGGTGCGCGCGGCGGGAGCCAGCCGGCGACGTCTGCGTCCGTGACGATGCCGAGCGGGGGCGTGGCGCACGCACGGATGATGTCGTCCGGGATGCCGATCCCGTCCATGACGAGCCGCCCGACCGCGGCCGCGCCCGGGAACGACACGTGGCCGGGCTTCGCACAGCCGAAGGTCACGGTCAGGTCGGCGGCGAGGGCGTGGGCGTCGAGCGTGCCGCTGTCCGCGTCGAGCCCGGTCGGGAGGTCGACCGCGACGACGAGCGGCGGCCGGGCGGCGGCCACGCGGTCGAGGAGATCGGCGACGGCACCGGTGAGCGGCCCCCGCGCGCCGGTGCCGAGCAGCGCGTCGACGACGATGTCGGCCTCGGCCAGCCAGCCTGCGAGCGTGCCGTCGGCCGCCGTCCCTTCGAGATCGGACGACGCGACGTTGGCGGCGTCGTCGTGCGGCCCGTCCAGCGCCAGGATCGGCACGTCGTGCGCCCTGACCTCGGCGACGCGCTCGTCCGGCGCGCGCCGCCACGTCACGACGCGCACCGCCATGCCGGCGTCGGCGAGGACGGCGGCCGCGACGAGGCCGTCGCCGCCGTTGTTGCCGGGGCCGCACAGCACAAGGACGGTCGGATGCGCGATGTCCCTTTCGTCCGCCAGGCCCATGACCTCCCGAGCCACCGCCCGCCCCGCCAGGTCCATCATGACCGCATACGGATGCCCGCGCCGGTCGGCCTCGGCCTCGATGGCGCGCATCTGGGCGGCAGTGGCAATGGGGGTCACGTCGATATGATACGATAGCCCGCCCATGCGGACCTCCCCCGATTCGCGCACCTCTTCGGGCACCCGTTGGCGAGCCCAGTGGCGCACCCCATGGCGCACCCCGTGGCCCGCCCGTCTCGCCGTCGCCGTCGCGCTTCTCGCCGCCGCCGCCCTCCGCGCTCCGACGCACGCCTTCCCGCCCGGCCTCTACCGCGACGAGGCCCACTACGGCCTCGACGGCCTCGCCACGCTCGTCGACGGTCCGCGGCTGTGGTACGCGGCCAACAACGGGCGCGAGCCGCTGTTCATCTGGCTCGTCGGCCTGAGTGAGTGGGCGATGGGGCCCGTTGCGCCGACGGCGCGCCTGCCGCTCATCGCGGCCGTCCGCCTGCCCGCGCTGGCCGCGAGCGTCGTGCTCGTCGCGGCGATGTACGCACTCGGCGCCCGCCTGGCCGGCCGCCGGGCGGGCGTGATCGCCGCGGCGCTGACGGCCGTCCTCCCGTGGGCGACGCTTCTCGGCCGGACGGGCCTGCGCGCCGGGCTGCTGCCGGGCGTGCTGGCGCTGTCGGGTGCGGCGACGCTGCGCGGCATCGACCGGCGGGACGGGCGCTGGGTGGCGTTCGGCGGGGCCTTGGCGGGGCTGTCGCTGCACACGTACACGGCGGCGCGGGCGTTGCCCGTTGCGGTGGCGCTGGCCGTCGCGCTGGCGATCACGGCGCCGGCGCGCGCGACGGCCGCCCGCTGGCTCGGTGCCGCCGCGCTCGTCGCGCTGCCGCTCGCCGTCGCGATGGCGCGCACGCCCGGTGCGCTCGTCGGGCGGCTGGCGCAGGTGGCGGTGACGGGCGATGGCGGGTCTGGGGCGTCATCGTCGGCGGTGGCGACCGACGCGCTGATCGCGAGCTTCGGCCGCACGGCCGGACTCGTGTTTGTGGCCGGGGACCGCATCGCGCGACATAACATCCCATTCCGGCCCGTGTTCGGGCCGCTGGCGGCGGCGCTGTGGCTGCTGGGCATCGTCGTCGCATGCGCATGGCTGCGCCCGACGTCGACCCCGCGTCGACGCCGCGCCGCCGCCCTCCTCCTCGCCGCCACCGCCGCCTTCGCCCTGCCGACCGCCCTCGCCGCGGACGCGCCGCACTTCCTGCGCGCCGTCGGCCTGATGCCCGCGCTCGTCGCGACGGCGTCTGTCGGCGGGGCGGCGCTCGTCGGCTGGGCGTGCGCCCGATGGGGGACCGCCGGCCGCACCGCCGCGTGGGCGCTCGTCGCGCTGGCGGTGGCCCTCGAGGGGCGCGACGTCGTCCACTATGATGCCGCGCTGGATGCGGGGCGGGCGGCGGACCCGCTGGCGGAGCGGACGGTGGCGGTCGTGGCGGTGACGGAGGCCGAGGCGCATGCCGTGCCGGCGGAGGTCGAGGCGGTGGCGCTGCCGGCGGGGGCCGAGGTGGTCGCGCTGCCGACGGAGGCCGCGGCCGAGCGCTTGCCCGAGCGCGTGCGGGCGGCGCGGGCGCGCCTCGTGTGGCCGCGCGCCTATCACGCCTTCGACGGCGGGGCGACGACGCTGGCGCGCGAGGTGAACGCGGCGCTCGCGTCGGGCCGCCACGTGTGGCTGGACCGGCGCTTGCGCGACGGCTGGGCCAGCGTGCCGTTTCTGATCCCGATGGACCGCGTGACGTTGACCGACCCGTACGATCCGGTGCTGTTCGGCGACGGCGGCGGCGACGGCGGCGGCCGCGACGGAGGCGGCGTGGCGTTCATCGTGCCCTATGGGCTGCGGCTGGACGAGGTCTGGGCCAAGCTGCCGGCCGATGGCGCCGAGCTGGCGTTCCTGCAGCCGATCATGGAGCGGGGCGATCTGGCCGCGCAAGCGAGCCCGCTGTCCGTGCGCGCGCTCGGCCCGCGCCTCCCGCCGGAACTGCGTCCCAGCGCCGGGGCGACCGCGCGGTTCGTCAACGGCCCTTCCCTGGACGGCGTGGCCATCGGCGCCGGCCCGCCGGCCTCCGGATCGGCCGCTGCGCGCGACGTCTGGCCGCCGTGGGCCGCCGCGCCGGGCGCCGTCCGCGTAACGACGCGCTGGCACATCGACGGTCCGCCGGCCGTCGGCGACGCCACGCTGTTCATCCACGTGCGCGACGCCGCGGGCAACCGCGTGGACACAAGCGTCGATGCGCCTCTGGGCCACGGCGTCTACCCGGTGGGCCGGTGGCGCACCGGCGACGTCGTCGTCGACCAGCGCGTGCTCCGGTTGCCGCCGGGCGCGCACGGATTGCCGATCGTCGCCGGGCTCTACGCAGGCGACCCGGATGCGCCGCTGCGGCGTGGCGACGGGGCGGGAGACGACGTGACGGTTGAGATCGGGCGGGTGCCGTAGGGGGCGTGGAACGAACGCATGGTGGGGCGGGCGGCCTGCGGGCGATGCGTTTGCATCGCCCCTACGACATGTGCCCCGCGAACCATGCCAGCGTGTCGTTCCACGCCTGCGTCGCCTGCGTCTCGTCGTACCGATCGCCCGTGTCGTTGTGGAAGGCGTGGTTCACGCCGGGGTAGATCTTGATCTCGTACGTTGTACCGGCGGCCTTCAGCGCCGCTTCGAGGTCCGGGATGCCGGCGCCGATCCGCTCGTCGAGCTCGGCGTACACGCCCAGGACGGCGGCCTTGATGTTCGGCACTTCGGCCAGGTCGGGGGCAGGGCCGTAGAACGGGACGGCCGCTTTCAGGTCGGCCATCTTGGTGGCCACGCGCCACGTGATCCCGCCGCCGAAGCAGTAGCCGGTCATCACGAGCTTGCCGGTGTCCACGTCCGGCTGGGCCTTGAGGAACGCCGCGCCCGCCAGGAAGTCGCCGACGTGGCGCTCCGGCCCGGCGTCCGTGAGCAGCGCCGGCACCTTGTCGCGGTCCGCGCCCGCGGTGCCGCCCTCGCGGGACAGGAGGTCGATCGCCAACGCCACGTAGCCCGCCTTGGCGAAGCGGCGCGCGACGTCTTCGATATGCGCGGTCAGGCCGCGGTTCTCATGGCAGACCAGCACACCCGGGTACGGGCCGCCGGCACCGGCCGAGTCGGAGGGACGGGCAAGGTAGCCTTGGATCATCGTACCGCCGCTGTCGAACGCCACCGCCGCGGCCGAGACCGCCGGGTCGTCGGCCGCCACGGACAGCGGGCTCTGCGGATCGGTCGGCGGCTTGGAGGTCGGCTGGACCGTGGCGGCGCCGGCGGCGGTGGCGACGGCGGCCACGGTCGTCGGCTCGGCGTCGGGGATCGGGTCGGTGGCGGCCGGCAGCTCGTCGGGTGTGCAGCCGACGGCGGCCAGCACCGGAATCGCGGCGGCCATGCTGCCGGTGATGAACGCAACGCGCCGGACGAACGTACGGCGGCTGATCGCGCCTTCGCGGTAATCGTCGTAGAACTCTTCGATGAGGTAGTTCTTGAGGGTTTGGCGGTCGCTCACAGGGGGGTCCTCCGCACGTGGCGCGCCGACTGGGCGGCGCGCTCGGTTCGTGCAGCGGAGTCTAACGATGTGCGCCGTGCGGGCAAGTGCGCTCTGTCGATCGGCCCCCTACTGCCGCCCCGGGAAGCCCGCCCCCTGCCCCGCCCACGGCAGGTACGCCACCGTCCGGTCCGTCGGCGCCCGCCACCGACGGCACGGGTCCGGCAGACCGAGCGCCACCGGGCGGTCCGGGGCGGCGGCGGGGCAGTAGCGGATCGTGATCTCGGCACGGTCCGCGGCCCGGTCGCCGCTCGTCCCATCGGGGCTCGTGGCGTGGAAGGCGAGCGTATCGGTGCCGGTCGCGCTCGGACGCGGAAGGAGGAGCAGCGTGTTGCCGAGTTGCCGCACGTCCGATTGGCTGGGCGGCGCATCGACGACGATGTGGTCCGGCGGGAGCGCGTTGTCCCACGCCACGATGTCGATGAGCTGCGGCCGGCCGGGCCGGACATCGACCGTGTAGCCAAGCGCAAACGGGGCACCGCGATTCGGCGCGACACCGGCCGGAAGCTCGACCGCGCTTGGCGGGATGTCGAGGCGCACCGGGCGGGACACAGCGGCACCGCCGTCCGCGTACGCGGCCACCGCGCGCAGGCTGGATGGCCCGGCGCCGAGCCAGGTCGCCGGCAGATCGTTGCTGTCGAACGAGCCATCCCCGACGTACACGATGCGGCTGTCCTGAAGGACGCGGACTTCCACGGGCGCCTCGCCGCTCGTCCTGACGCGGAACGACACGTGGGCCACGCCGAGCGGGTCGTCGTTCGGCTGGAACTCGGCTTGCAGCTCGACGGCCCGCCCCCGGTGGCCCACGACCACCGCCCCCCGCCACGCGCCGACAGCCCGCACCGGCGACGCGTCCACCGCCGTGATGCGCACCTCGTGCCACCCCTCGGCCAACAGCGCCGTGTCGAGCGCGAACCGCCCGTCGCCCGTCGTGCCCATCGCGATCCCGTCGACGTACAGCGTGTAGTCCGCGATCGTCCCACCAGGCGCCGCCGTCGTCGCCCGCGCCGTCAGCTCGACAACGCCGTTCACCGTCGTCGAATCGCCCGGCAGCCCATCGACATCGACCGTCGGGACGTGCGTGAACGGCCGCGTCAGCGGATCGCCCAGGAACAGGCTCTGGAAGGCGGACCACTGCACGCTGCGCAAGATCGCCTCGCCCAGCGGCAGACCGGCGAAATAGAACGCATGGAGCGCCGCGTCCGGGAACTTGCCGCCGGTGCACGGCTCCTCGACGGTGCCGAGCGTGGCGGAGGCGCCGGCGGTGATCCAGCTGGACATCTTCTCCTGGCCGCCCTCGTCGTACGTGGCGGCGAAGCTCGTCAGGTGGTCGGCGAAGCTGCCGGGCAGGAGCGTCGTGTCGGCGCCGACGACAGCCGGGTGGGTGATGCCCGTCAGGATGCCGAGCGCGTCGTGCCGACCGAGGGGCACGACGCCGTCGAGCGCCTCGGCCTTGCCGCCGAGGGCGGTGATCGCCTGGATCACGGCCGGGAAGTCGGAACGGCGGTAGCTGCGCAGGCCGTCGGGCGTCGTCATGAAGTAGAACGTCCCGTCCGGCCGCGTCCCGTCCACCGCCGCCGAGCGCTCGACCATTGCCGCCACCTCGTCGACCGTGTTCCCGCGCTCGCCCAGGTAGCCCAGCAGCGTGCCGACGAAGTAGCGCCGCGCGCCGCCCGACGTCGCAGGCTTGCCGTTGTACCACCGGGTCCGGCTGTCGAATGCCACCGCGTCCGACGGCCGCCGCCACGCGCCTCGGTAGCGGTTCAGGTCCTGATCGCTCAGCTTGCCGCTCAGGATCTCGTCGGCCTCCGGCAGGAAGGTGTAGGCCGACGACAGGCTCATGCGGCTGACGACGCCGCAGCCGGTGCTCACGAGGGTCGTCGGCATCGGGATGAAGAACCGCTTGCTCGGGGCGATGACGATGTGGTCCACGTGCGCCAGCCCGCGTGCGGCGAGCGTGCCGGTCACGGCGTGCCGCTGGAATGCCGCCCACGACGCGTAGTCGGCGGCCGCGGGCGGCAGGTAGAGGACGTTGCCTGCCGGGATCGACCGCCGCGCAGCGTATACGTGTCCCAGATGGAGGCTGTCCGGGTCCGTCGGGTCGATGATGAGCAGCACATTGCTCGGCCCGCCGTCCGCGTGGGCGACGTGCGCGGTGGGCGCGACGGTCGCGAGGGCGAAGGTGAGAGCCGTGGCGAAGCGGACGAATCGGCGGGGCAAGGGGCACGTCCTTCGATCGGCGGGAGGGGTCATCGCGGTTCGGGCGAGCGCCAAAACGGGCGGTTGCTGGAGAGCGTGCCCGACCGCAGGTAATATTACCGGCGATGCCGCCCGCCCCGCCCATCCATCCCGTGCGCGACCGCCGTCGCCTCGGCCTCGCCGTCGCCGCGTCGGTGGCGGCGGCCGCGTGGCTCGGCGTGCCGTCGCGCCACGCGGCCGCGCAGGACGCCCGTCCGCCGTTCGTGAGCTGCCCGGACAACCGGCTGGTCAACCCGGGCTTCGAGGCGGGCTTCAGCGTCCGCGACCGTCCCGACGAGATCGTCGGCCGCGGCTGGTCGCCGTGGTATGACGTCTCGGCCACCGGCGGGCTCACCGCGCCGTCGCTCACGGCGCGGCGGGGCGACGAGGCGCTGCTGGACGTCCCGTTCGGGATGTGGCTCCAGGAGATCGGCAGCGACGTGAGCCCGCACGTCGGCGGCCTCTGGCAGCAGGTCCGCGTGCCGGCCGACGTCCAGGTGCAGGCCTCGATCTGGGCGTACGCCTGGGCCAGCAGCGCCGACCAGGCGCTCGTCTCGACGCCGCCCGGCACGTACGCCACGACGCTCGGCATCGACCCGCAGGGCGGAACGGACCCGCACGCCGCTACCGTGGCCTGGAGCCAGCCCATCACGGTCACGGACCGCTGGGTCCCGCTGGCGATCGACGTGAACAGCCCAGGCCCGCGCGTCACGCTCTTCGTGCGCGGCCAGCCGCTGGCGCAGCTGCGGCACATGGTCTCGCGCTGGGACGGCGCCTGTCTGCGGGTCGCCGGCAGCGCCTTTGCCGCGCGCGCCGCGCCGCCCGCCACGCCGCGCCCGACGCCCACCGCCGACCCGCGCCGCCCCGGCCCGACGGACGATCCGATCGTCGCGATCCTCCGCGGCACGGCGCTGGCCGTCGACGCGGCGGCCGCGGCGACGGCGCGTGCACCGCAACGTGCGCTCGGCGCGCGCTTGAGCATCACGGACAGCGCCGTGTTCGTCGGTCCCGGCTCGGCCGACGGCCTCGGCCGGGAGCGCCCCGTCCCGACGCCGTTGGGCGCACCGCTGGCCGACGAGCCCGTGACCGTCACGCCGGTCATGCGGTTGATCGACCACAGCGGCCTCATCGCGCTGGCGCTGGCGGCGTTTGCCGCCGGCGCGGTGGCCGGACTGCGCGGCTGGACGGACAACCGGACGGACAACTGGACGAACAAGCTGCACGGCACGGGTCCGTGACGCCGTACGCCGCCCGGATCGTCCAGCGCCTGCGACGTGCCCGGCTCGCCGCGGTCGTCGGCGCGATCGACGCGCACGGGCCGCGGGTGCTCGTCGTCGCCTTGGCCCTCGTGGCCGTCGCACCGGCGCTGGCGGCGCCGGGTATCGTGGCCACGCGCGCCGGCGGGGACAGCCCGTTCCTGCTGCAGCGCGTGTTCGAGATGGCCGTGGCGCTGCGCGGCGGGCACTTCCCGGCGCGCTGGATGCCGGACGCCGCGCACGGTCTCGGCTATCCCTTCTGGAACTTCTACGCCCCGCTCGCCTACGGCGTCGCCGGCACCGTCGCCGTACTCGGCGGCGGGGTCATCGGGGCCGTCAAGCTCACGCAGGCGCTGTGCTTCGTGCTGGCCGCGCTCGGCGCCTACCGCCTGGCCCGCAGCGCGTGGGGCACGGCGGCGGCGGGCGTCGTGGCTGCGGCCGCCTACACGTTTGCGCCCTATCACCTCCTGAACGTGTACGTCCGCGGCGACGCCCTGGCCGAGCTGGCCGCCTATGCCGTCGCGCCGTGGCTCCTCGTGGCGATCGACGGCGCCCTCCTGCGGCCGTCGGCGCGCTCCGTGGCCCGTCTGGCGTTCGTCACGGCGCTGCTGCCGCTGGCCCACAACATCTCGGCGCTGCTGCTCGCGCCGCTCGTGGCGGCGTTCACGGTCTGGCGGTGGTGGGGGCGGCGCGCGTTGCGCGGTCGTGAAGCAGTGGACCCCGTCGGCGCCGGCCAACCCGAACCCGTTGACCTCGTCACCCCGTCGGTACGGGCACGGCGTGCCGTGCCCTGGTTCGGCAACGCGCGACGTGGCGATGTGCGGGTCATGGGCGACCCGCGGGACGTGCCGGACGATGTCGTCGGCGAACGGCGGGCATGGCATGCCGTGCCCCTGCGCGGCTGGGTGGTGTGGGCCGATGGGCTGTTGGCCGGCGTCGAGCTTCGCGGCTGGCGGATCGTGCGGGCCGTCGCCTCGCCGGCCGGGGCGGTCGTCGGGGCGGGGGCGCTCGGCGCCGGTGCGGCGGCCTGGTTCTGGGTGCCGGCCGTGTTCGAGCAGCACGCCGTCCAGCTGGCCGGGAACACGAGCGGCTACTTCAGCTACCGCAACCACTTCCTCGCGCTCGTCGACCTCAGCGCATGGCTCGGCGAGCGGGGCGATGTCGGCGGTGTGCGCGGGCTGCTGCGCTCGCTGGTCACCGGCCCGGCGGTGTTCGATCCGCACCCGTGGGTCCGCTACGACGCCGCCGCCGGCGTGCCGGCGACGACGGGCATCGTCCTGTTGGCGCTGGCGATCCTCGGCGCGGCCGCGGTCTGGCGGCGGTCGGCACGGCGGGGTGCGGTGCGCTTCTGGGTCGGCGCCGCGCTGGCCGCGACGCTCCTGACGACCGCCGTGTCATGGCCGCTCTGGGAAATGCTCGAGCCGTTGGCCTGGGCGCAGTTCCCGTGGCGTTGGCTGAACGTGCAGGCGCTCGCGCTGGCGATGCTGGCCGGCGGGCTCGGCGCGCTGCCGGCGCCGCGCGCGGGGTGGCGCTTTGCGGCGGCGCTGGCCGCGTCCGTCGCGCTGGCCGCCGGCGGCATGGCGGCGCTCGACCCCGAGGTCCTGCCGATCGGCCAGCCGACCGTGGCCGATCTGCGCACGTTCGAGCTGTTCAGCGGCAACATCGGCTCCACCGTCCGCGCCGAGTACCTGCCGTGGGCCGTCAACCCGCAGCCCGCCTCGAGCGTCCACAGCGTGGCCGGCGTGCGCGTCGGGCCGCGAGCGATGGACGGCGAGGAGGTCGGCGCGGCGCTGGTCCACGACGGCGTCGCCAGCCAGACGTGGCAGCTGGACGTCGCCGGCGCGGACGAGGCCACGATCGCCCTGCCGCTCCTGTGGTTCCCGGGCTGGCTGGCGACGATCGACGGCGACCCGCCGCGCGAGACGCGTGCGCTCGACGGCAGCGGCTGGCTGACCGTCGATGTGCCGCCCGGGCGCCACGTCGTGAACGTGTCCCTGCAGCGGACGCCGATTCGGGCGTGGTCGGAGGTGATCTCGCTGGCGGCCCTCATGCTGATGCTCACGCTGTGGCTCTCGTCCGCCGGGCGGCTGCGGCTTGGGCAGCGGGCCACCGCATGGGCCATCGCCGTCGGCGCCGCCGTGCTGATCGCCCGCGCCCTGCCCGTCGGCGGCAAGTACGGGCCGGTGACGCTCGACTGGGCCCGGATGCCGTACCCGCACCACAACCCCGGCGGCCTGCCGTTCGGCCGGAGCCGGCTCGAAGCGGCGCGGTTCGAAGGCAACGACGATCCGGGCGTACCCATCGACGCCGGGAGCACGCTGGCCGTGTCGCTCGAATGGTCGACGCCGGCCACGAGCGACACGCTGACCCTGGCGCTCGTCAGCCCGGCTGAGGCGCAGCTGGGCGTCGCGGAGGACTGGTCGACGACGCGCGAGCCATTGACCGGGACCGTGGCCGCCGGGCTGCCGCTGCCGGCCGAGCTGCCGGCCGGCGTCTGGTTCGTCCGCCTGACCGTCGCCGACGCCGACGGCCGGAACGTGCGGGCCGTGAACGCGAGCGGCCATCCGCTGGACGCCGTCTACCTTGGCCCGGTCCATGTCCGCGCCGCGCTGCGCACCCCTGCCGCCCTTCCCGCCGGTCCCGTCATCGAGGCCGACGCCGTGGCGCTCGACGAGGTGCGTTGGACGCAGGCGGCCGATGCGTTCACCGTGCGTCTCACGTGGCGCGCCAAGCGCGCGCTCACCACCGATATGAAGACATCCGTGCGCCTCATGCGCCGCGGCAAGCCCGTCCTCGGCGCGGACGGCCTGAGCTCGATCCAGGACGACAAGATCCCGGGCTACGGCTTCAACCCGCCGACCGCCTGGCCCGCCGGCCAACCCGTCGAGGACCGTCGCTGGCTCCGCCTTCCGCCCGGCCTTCCCGCCGGCGACGATTACGCCATCCAGGTCGTCCTGTACGACGCCTGGACCCAAGCCGAGCTCGGCAGCGGAACCGCCGAGGGCGTCGTCATCGCCGCCGTGCCGTCGGCACCGCCCCCGACGCCTGACCCGGCCGACGAACCGACCGACGAACCGACCGACGTACCGGCAAACGAACCGGCAAACGAACCGACCGACGAATCGACCGATTGAGCGCAGCGAAGGAGTCCTGCCCCATGTCCACGGAACTCATCGTCACCACCGGCAACGATGTCGCCAACCGCCCGATCGCCGCCTATCTCGGCGTCGTCCGCGGAATCGTCGTCCGCACGCCCAACATCGGCCAGGCGTTCGTCGGCGGGCTCAGGAGCGTGTTCGGGGGCAACATCATCGAGTACACGCGCGTTTGTGAGGCCGCGCGTCAGGAGGCGTTCGAGCTCATGGTCGCCCACGGCGTCGAGCGCGGCGCGCATGCGATCATCGGCATGCGGTACGACGCGACGGAGTTCATGAACGGGGCGACCGAGGTGTTGGCGTACGGGACGGCGGTCACGTTGGGGTGATGTGTGTGGTCCCAGTAGGGGCAGGTCCCCGTGCCTGCCCCGTAGGCCCATCCCAAACGACACCCAACGGCCAAAACCGAACACGTACGGCGCACAATGTGGGCCGTGGGGGAACGGGGTGCGGGCGGCCTACGGGGGCAGGCACGGGGACCTGCCCCTACTGGGCAACACGCCACGCCGCGATGTTCGCGGCGATCTGCCGCTCGTGCATCACATCGTGCCCGGCGATCCCGCCGATCAGGGCCGCCACGCTCTCCTTGCCCCGCTCGCTGTGCAGGCCCCACCGGGCGCGCTCCTCGTGCGTCGTCTGCTCCAGGAACGCGACGTTGACCTCTTTCAGCGCGCGGAGGTGGTCGAGCAGCGTCGCGACATCCCAGCGACGCTCCGGCGTGCCGGGCGTCCAGCGCTCCTGGTCGTAGCCGGCGATCGGCGCTTCGGGCTCGGCGACGATGCTGCGGTAGCGGTAGCCGTAGACGAGCTCGCTGTGGACGAGGTGGGCCAGCACTTCGCGCACCGTCCACTCGGCCGGGCCGGGGCGGAAGTCGATCGCCTCGTCCGGCAGGCCGGCGAGCGCGGCGGACAGGCGGTCGGGCAGGGCTCGCTGGGTGGCGAAAGGGTCGGCGCCGGCGAGGAGGTCGATTTCCTCGCGGATGTAGGGGTGGCAGTGGGCGGGGTCGACGGGGCCGTATGAGGTCTCGATCATGCGGGGGCTCCTGGTGGAGGGCGGCTTGCCGCGGGGAATCGGCGCCCGCCGCGAAGTCTTGGCTGCCCCGTGACGGGGGTCAAGTTCCACATGCGGTTGCGTTGCGCTGCGGTCCTGCCTATCGTGTGCCCCGGCCGCCGCTCGCCGACCCTCCCTCCCGCGCCCAGACCGGCCCAGCGATGCATCCACGCACCCAACCCGCGCCCACCCGTCCCGCCCGCCGTCGCCCGTCCGCCGCCCGCGCCGCCGCCCGCGCCGCCGCGCCGGCGGCCGTGGCCGCGTGGTGCGTCGCCGTGCTGTGCATGGCGCTGGCGGCGATCCCGCGCACCGCGACCGGGGGCCTTCGCCCGGCCGACGACGCATCGCCGGCCCGCGCCGCCGCCGCCCGCGCCGCGGCCACGTTCACGCTGGCCGGTGACTGGCCGATCCCGCCGTCGGCAGGCGCCGAGGTCGTGGCTGCGACGAGCCTCTGCCCGAACATCGGCGCGCCGACGGGCGTGCCCGGGGCCGGGTTTGCGGCGAACGGCGTGCTCCACATCGTGGCGACGTGCTACAACCGGCCGCAGTTGAGCGCGATCGACCCGGACGGCCGGATCGTGTGGGGTGGGATGCTGGGCTGGAACGTGCCGTCCGTCGTGACGTTCGAGCCGCTCACGCAGCGCGTCGTCGGCGCGTTCCGCGAGACGGCGGGCCGCCTCGTCGTCGCCGCGCATCCGTTGGCGGGCAGCGCCTACACCCAGCGCACCTGGAACGTGCCGGGCGGCGACGGGGACGATCGAGGGCTGCCGCTGGCGATGGCGCCCGGGCCGGGCGGGCGGATCGTCGCGTTCAGCCCGGACGGGCTGACGGGCTTCGGGCCGGGCATCGAGCGATCGGGGCCGACGGTCCCGTTGGGTGCGCCGAACCGGCGGGCGCTGCCGGGCAGCATCGCCATCGACGGCGCCGGCGCGCGGTACGTGCTCGATCCGACGGCCGCCTGGGGGGTGATCAAGCTGACGCCCGACGGCCGGCGAACGGACTTCTGGGCCGTCGAAGGGTTGGCCGCCGGCGCCGGGATGGTGGCGGGCTACCCGGACGGCGACCACCTGGGCGTCCTCGAGCCGACGACCGCCGGCAATTGGCAGCTCCGCGCGTTTCGCCCGGACGGCAGCCTCGTGGGCGTCCACCCCATCGACACGCGCATCGCCTCGGCCCGCGCGCCGCTGCTGGCGATGGGACCGGGCGGCGCGTTCGCCGTCGTGCTCCACGCGGGTCCGCGCGTTCAGATCGCATGGCATGCCGCCGACGGCGCGCTGCGCCGGTGGCTCGACCTCGGACCCAACGTGAACCGCGCCCCGACGGTTGACTTCGGGCTGAACGTCTCGGTCATCGACGGCCGGGCTATCGTCCGGTTCGGGCGCCGGCGCGACCTCATCCGCTTCGACCGCTCCGGCGTCACGACGACGTTGTTCACACCGCCGCCATTGGCCGCGGACGTCGCCGAGCTGCCCGACGGCGGCATCATCGTCCGGCGCCGCGCGGCGAGCGATCTGGCGATCGGTGTGGTCGAGCGCTTCGACGACGTCGGGCAGCTCCAGTGGTCGACGCCGGTCTCGGACACGGGGGCCGGCCTGGCGGTCGACGATCGCTTCGTCTACGCCGCGCAGTCCGAGCACTCGGCTGTCGTGATGCTCGATGCCGCCGACGGGACCGTGGCCGGCCGGATCGACCTGTTGGCCGAAGAGGGCTTCTTTCCGGACGACATCGCGCGGGCGCCGGACGGCAGCATCACCGCCGTCGACGGGGCCGGGCGGCAGGTGCAGGTCTGGGATGTCCGGACGCCTTTCCGGCCGGTACGCACGATCGCCCTGCCGTCCACGGACGGCGTCTGGCGCGTTGCGGCCGGGCCGGGCGGCCTGATCGCGGTCGTCGGTCGCTGGACGGACGGACCGCCCGCCGGGGCGCCCGGCGTGGCGCCCGGCGCGACGCCCGGCAGCTCGACCGTTCGGGTCCTCGACGCGACCGGCGCCGTACTGTGGCGGCTCGAGAACGAGCCGCGGATCGATCTGGCCGCCTTCGCGCCGCAGGACGTCGCCTTCGATGCGGACGGCCGGCTCGTCGTCGCCGCCGAGGCGATCAAGTCCGTCGAACCGGCCCGGCTGTGGACGTTCGATCTGAACGGCGGCGCGGCGGCCGCACCGCCCCCGCCGCCGCCCGCGCCGCCGCCGCCGCCCGCGAACGGCGGACCGTGCCGCGTCCAGGGCGACAAGACCGCGGCGCCGCGCGAGATCTGGCTCGGCGAGACCGTCACGGTGACGCTCTCGCTCCGGCGCACCTGCCCGGACGCCAGCAGCGTGGCCGACATCGTCCTCGCCGTCGACGTTTCGGGGTCGATGGGCGGCGTCAAGCAGACCGCTGCGGCCGACGCGGTCGAGGCGTTCGTCGGGGACATCGACCTCAGCCGGCACCGGATCGGCCTCGTGACGTTCAGCAACACGGCCCGGCTGCTCCACCCGCTTTCCAGCGACCCGGCGGTCGTGCGCGACGTGCCGGCCAGCTACGGCGCAGGCGGGGGCACGAACATCGCCGCCGCGTTGATCGCCGCGGACGCGCACTTGGCCGAGGCGGCCCGGCCCGAAGCGCGGCAGGTCATCGTCCTGATCTCCGACGGCGGCTCGGACCCCGATCAGGCAGTGGCGGCCGCGCTGGCCGCCCGCCGCCGCGGCGTGCGGATCTTCACCGTCGGCGTCGAAGGCGCGGCGAACACGCTGCTGCTGCGGATCGCGGGCCGCGCGGAGCAGCACTACGGCAACCTGCGCCCCGAAGACCTGCCCGCGCTCTACCGCCAGCTCGCGACGCTCATCGCCTCCGGCGCCGGCGCGGCCGTGCTGGACGACACGCTGTCGCCGGACGTCGACCTGGTGCCGGCGACGTTCAACCGGCCGCCGCAGATCGCATTCGGCGCCGGCCTGCGCTGGGGACTCGGCGCCGACTTCGGCGCGCCGGTCACGCTGACCTACCAGGTCCGCCCGCTGCGAACCGGCCTCGTACCGACGAACACGGCCGCCTGGGTCGACTACCTCGACGGCGACGGCGTCGTCCGCCGCTTCACGTACCCCGTGCCGGAGGTCCTCGTCCGCGCCCCGACCGCCACGCCGTCCGCGACGCCGACGGCGACGCCCACCCCGACGCCGACCGCGACGCCCGACCCGCGGCCGATCTACCTGCCGATCGCCCTCCGCGAGGCCGCCTGCAAGCCGTCCGCCCGCCATGCCGACGTCGCGATCGTCATCGACGCCTCGACGAGCATGCTCGAGCGGGCGCCGTCGGGCCGCACGAAGCTCGACATCGCACTGGACGGCGTCCGTGGATTCCTCGACCGCCTGGACCTCGACGACGCCGCCGACCGGGACCGCGCGGCCGTCATCGCCTTCAACGCCGCCGCGACGCTCCTCCAGCCGCTGACCGCCGACCGCGCCGCACTCGATGCCGCCCTCGGCCGCATGGCAGTGGCCCCGCAGACGTGCATCGTGTGCGGCGTCGAGACCGCGATCGGCGCGCTGGTCGATGCCCGGCGCGACGCGATGCACACGCCCGTCCTCGTCCTCTTGACGGACGGACGCTCGAACCCGCGCCCCGTAGCCGAGGCCGAGGCCGCCGCCGCCACAGCCCGCGCCCGCGGCATCGTCGTCTTCACGATCGCCCTCGGCGACGACGTGGACGCCGAGGCGCTCGCCCGGATGGCGTCGCGCCCCGCCTTCGCCTTCCGGGCACCGACGGCCGACGACCTGGCGGCCATCTACGACGCGGTGGCGGGGGCGATCCCGTGCCCGGCGGGGGCGCATTGGGGCGGGCGGTAGGGCGACCACATCTCGACGACGCCCGTCTCTTGCGGATCGTGCGGTGATCGGTACACAGCAAGCACCGCCCTGTACCATTTGGGCTCCGCCCCTACGGCGACGCGAACACCACCGCCCGCTGTCCCTGCCCCTGTCGCACGAGCTCGCCATCCGTCACCGGCAGCGGCTCCAGCGAGAACGCGTCGTACACGCCGACCGTGACGGTGTACGGACCGACGTGGCCGGCGGCCTCGGGCGGCAGCAGGATGCGGTGGCGGTCACGGATGATCATCCCGGGGAGCCATTTGAGCGTCGGGATGGCGCCGAGGGCGGGGGTGCCGTCGTGCTGGGCGCGCCACGTGGCGTCGGCGGCGGCGGCTTGGACGCTGACGGTGTAGTCGGAGAGGGAGGCAAAGGGGTCGGCGCGCCAGGTGAGGTCGACCGTGAGGTCGCGGGGATTGCGGCGAATGGTGCTCTTCAGGAGAGACATCGCGTTGCCGAACGGCACGGCGCCGTCACTCGGCGCGTCGGAGGAGTAGGCATCGAAGGCCCCGACCGGCGTTGCCGTCGAGTAGTAGCCGACGAACGCCCCGGCCGACGATGCCACCCGGATCGCGGTCCCGTCGTCTGCGACGGATGCGTCGCCGTCCAGGATTCGCGCGACGTTCATCCGTTGCGGCCCCGCCGGCCCAATGCGGTACATCCCGAGGTTCAGCGCTCCGTGCGCCTCATGTCCCAGACCGCGGAACGCGGCGAGCGGGAGCTCGACGATCGCCGACTGTGCCCCGTCGGCCGCGACGCGTGACGCTCCAAGTGGGCGGTCCGCCTGTGCGACTACGCCTCCAGAGCCGACGATCTGTGCGAAGGCAACGACTCCGTTCGTCGTTGCGTCCGCTGGAACGGACACGGTGAGCACCACCACGCGGCGATCGTCCCCGTAGTGCGTCGAGGCGCCGCTGATCGTCCAGGTCCGGCCGCCGTCGTCGAGATCGGCGATGAGAGGGAAGGGCCAGGTGCGGTCCGTGACGCAGGCGGACGGAGCGCCACCGGGCGCGGGCGACCGCCACCAACCGGACTGCGGGATACGGTCGAACGGCAGATCGGCCTCGTCCAGCTCGCGCGTGCGGTTCGTCAGAACGGCCGGCCCGCGTGAGATCGCAGATTGAGCGGCCTTCCGCCACGTCACGCCAATCGGGTCACCCGTTGCGAAGTCAGGGTGTACGTAGACGATCGGCGCACCGGTCGCTGTGGTATACGGGGGGTCGGTCGTACCACCTGTCGACGGCGCGCGGCGACCGGTGAGCCAGAGCGGCGTGGCGAAATGCCAACTGGCAAGGACGGTGGCGTCCGCCGGAAGACACTTCGGGTCGCCGGCGATTGCGAGGGCGTCTCCCAGCCTTGGTACGGCATCCAGGAGATGGTGCCGAAGACGGTCGAACGACGTCAGCTGGACCGCGATGGTGGCGTATGCCAAGGCGACCACCACGTCCCGCGCCACGCGAAGTGCGGGCCGAGCATTCTGTGGGATGGGCCGCACCGCTGCCCCTGCCATGATCGCAAGCGCGACGTAGACCGGCAGGAGGTACTCCATCGTCTGCGGCGCGCGGTACGTGATCGCGAGCCAGGCGACGATGAGCGTCGTGCCGAGGAGGGCCACGGCCTCGGCGCGGCGGCGGGCGAGGAGCCAGATCGCACCGATGACGACGAGTGCGAGCGCGAGCGGCGTGAACTGCAGTTGGAGGATGTTCGCCAGGACGAGCAGGCGGTCGCCCAGGTCCTGCGCCCCGGTGATCGCGAGCATGTCGCCGCGGAACCCGGCCGCGGAGACGTGCCGCCAGACGCCGCCGGCCGTCGCGAGGTCGCTCGGGGCGAGCGGGGCGCCTTGGGCGGCGCGGATGGGGAGGTAGGCCAGCGGGAGGAGGCCGACGAGGGCGGCGGCGAGGCACTGCGCGATGAGGCGTACGTCGCGCAAAACGGCCGGCTGGCGGGCGACGATCGCGAGGCCGAGCGGCATCGCGAGGGCGGCGAGCGTCGGATGGTGCCCGGCGGCCAGCGCGCCCATGAAACACAACGCCACAAGTCGCCCCCGTCTCCCAACCCGTGACTCTCCCCCTCCCCCAGCATTGGGGGAGGGGGTCGGGGGGCGGGGGCCTCCCTCGGCCAACAAGTCGAGCGCCAACCCCACCAACACCGCCGCCAACAACCCCGTCCCCATCCGTATATTCGCCACCAACGCCTGCGCCGCAAACGTCGGCGAGAACGCCAGCAGCGTCGCCGCCACCGCCCCGGCGACCCGCGTCCCGCCCAGCCGCGCCGCCGTCCGCGCCGTGACGGCCAGCGTCGCCACCGCGAGGACCATCGAGAACGCGTTGACGGCCCACGGCCAGCCGAGGTCGCGCAGCGGCGGGATGGCGAGGGCGAGGCGGCCGAAGAGGTGCGCGGCCATGGTGTAGAGCGGGTAGCCCGGCGGGTGGGCGACGCCCAGGTCGCGCGCGACGAGCTGGAATTCGCCGCTGTCGGCGGGCTGGGCGCCGGTCGGGACGACGGTGAGGCCGATCGCCAGGAGCGTCAGCCACAGAAGCGTCCGCCGGACGCCCGGCCGGGCTGCGGCGGTCGCGATGCGCTTCACGACATCGTTCGCGACATCGCGTTCGTCGCGTTCGTCGCGCGCTACGCGCTGTACCCCTCGAGCAGCTCCGTGATCGTGCGCATGAAGGGATCGGCCGTGCCGCCGTCCAGGATCCGGTGGTCGAACGTCAGCGCCAGGTACATCATCGGGCGGATCGCGATCT
>Ga0138256_10000717_pt1 | contig 35591 bp, 37 predicted proteins | sample KNB2016incub_MG_FD_105486 | JGI IMG/M metagenome (GOLD analysis project Ga0138256, IMG submission 105486) | Active sludge microbial communities from wastewater in Klosterneuburg, Austria - KNB2014incub_MG | ecosystem: Engineered > WWTP > Activated sludge > Unclassified | place: Austria... | reverse complement strand
TTGGCGGTTCAAATAGCAGAAAAATTTAACCGCGAAGAACGCTAAGAACGCAAAGTTTTTAAAAAGATTTTCTTAGCGACCTTCGCGCGCTTGGCGGTTCAAATAGCAGGAAAATTTAACCGCAAAGAACGCTAAGAACGCAAAGATTTAAAAGTTTTTTCTTCGCGATCTTCGCGTTGTTTCGACAAGCTCAACACAAGGCTTGGCGGTTCAAATTAGCGGTTGAAAAAGGAATCTCCCATGACCGAACAAGAATTCGACGAACTACTTTCCAAATACGCCGACGTTGTCGTGCGCATCGGACTCAACCTCCGCAAGGGACAGCGCCTCATCCTGCGCGGAATCTTGGATGACGCGCCGCTGATGCGTAAGGTGACTGAAAGCGCGTACAAGGCTGGGGCAATTTACGTCGAGCCGATCTACACCGACGAGCGCATCACGCGCATCCGCTTTGAACACGCCGACCCCGAGTCGCTGACCGAAGTGCCAAATTGGATGTTGACTCGTTATGAGGAATACTACGAACGCATGGACGCAGAACTTGCGATCCATTCCTCTGACCCAGAATTGCTTGCAGGAATTGACCCCGAATTGATCGCGAAGAATCGCAAAGCGACGGCGCAAAAGTTTGAGCCGCTTCGCAAATACGAGAATACAACCAACTGGTGCGTGGTTGCCACCGCCTCACCCGCGTGGGCGCGGAAGGTGTTCCCAACCGTCCCTGCGAAAGAAGCGGTGGAAAAGTTATGGGCGGAGATCTTCGCCAGTTGTCGAATCTATGAACCCGATCCAGTCGCGGCGTGGCAGGCGCACGTCGAGAAACTCAAAAAGTATCGCGACTATTTGAACGCGCAAAAATTCAGCGCGCTTCATTATCGCAGTCCCAACACAGACTTGACCATCGGCTTGCCAGAAAAACATCTCTGGCAGGGCACGCAAGCGGAATTCAAAAACGGAATCACCGGCATACCCAACCTCCCCACCGAGGAAGTGTTCACCACGCCGCACAAAGATAAAGTGGACGGAGTCGTTTCCTCAACCATGCCGTTGAACTACGGCGGCGTGTTGATCGAAGATTTCAACCTCACTTTTGAAAACGGGCGCATTGTGAAAGTCACCGCGAAAAAGGGCGAAGAGACCTTGAAGAAATTGATCGAGACAGACGAGAACGCGGCGCGGCTCGGCGAGTGCGCGCTCGTGCCGAACAGTTCGCCCATCAGCCAGCGCAAGATTTTGTTTTACAACACGCTCTTCGACGAGAACGCATCCTGTCACATCGCCATCGGAAATTCCTACCGCGACACCATCATCGGCGGCGAAGACATGACCGAGGAAGAATTCGCGGCGGCGGGCGGCAACAAATCCCTCGTCCACACCGATTTCATGATCGGCTCGGATCAATTGGATATTGATGGGATCAAAGCGGATGGCTCGCGCGTGGCAGTCTTTCGCGCGGGTGAGTGGCAGTGAACGTGTAACATGCAAAAACAAAAATCTCAGCCCATCGCCACCGATCAATTTCTCACCGAGGAATACGAGTACATCGCGCAGACCGCCGCGCAGGCGAATGAAGATCGCGCGCGAGTCTCTTCCTTTTACCTCATCGCCGTCGGGTCGTTGATCGCCGCCATCTTTGGCACCCAATTCTTCGACGCGGATTTCTTCACACGAGGCGTCAAATTCATCTTTAGCGGGATCTTCCTCCTGCTCACGCTGATGGGCACAAGCACCATCGTGCAACTGGCAAGACTGCGCGCGGCGTGGCACGAGTCCATGCTGGCGATGAACCAACTCAAAGAGTTCATGATCTCACAAAACAAGGATATATCGAAGGCGTTCCGCTGGACCTCGCGCACGCTCCCGCCAAAATATAAAAAGGCGAGCATCTCTTTTTATCAGGCGCGTGAAGCCGCCATCCTCAGCGGCGTGACGTTCACCGCGTCCGTCTACTTTGCGGAATACGCGCTGGGCATGAATAGTTGGGTTAACTGGCTCATCGCCGCCGCGTGCGGAATCGTTGTTATCTTTTTGCAGATCGTTATTTACAAGCGGGCGTTGAACTAACATGCCCCGCGATTACGCCTCCCAGCCGCCCACCGCGTTCCAACGCCGCCCGCATCTCACTAAAGATGACGATTGGATTCGCGCTTTCCTGCGTGAAGCAAAGATCGGACACATCGCCACCTCTGAGAACGGACAGCCGTTTATCAATCCCACCACGTTCTGGTACGACGAAGCGAATCATCAAATTGTGTTCCATTCCAACGTCGCGGGGCGAGTCCGCTCGAATGTGGAAGCCAACCCGCAGGTCAGCTTGGAGGCGAGCGAGTTGGGGAAGTTCCTGCCGTCGAATGTCGCGCTCGAGTTCTCGCTTCAGTTCCGCAGTGTGGTCGTCTTCGGCTCCGCGCGGCTGGTGGACGATCCCACCGAAGCGCGTCAATTGTTATATGGCTTGATCGGAAAATATTTCCCCGCGATGACCGCTGGAAAAGAATACCGCGAGATCACCGACAAAGAATTGCGCGCCACTTCGATCTATGCGATTCAAATCGAATCGTGGACTGGAAAAGAAAACTGGGCGGAGCGCGCCGATCAATCCGACGAGTGGGTGTCGCTGGACGAGAAATGGTTTGAGTAATTCTTCTGCCACAGATTTCACGGATTTGCGCCGATATAAAAACAATCCGTGATAATCCGCGCAATCTGTGGCTAAGAACTTTTGATTCGCTCCACCCCAATCCCTGCGCTGCTTGGCAAAAGCATCTTCGCCCCATCATACGTCACCCCGCGATATGGATCGTTCTTGATCAACAACGGTCCGTCCAAATCGGCGTAATCGCACAGCGGAGCCAAATGCGCCGCGGCAGTGACTCCCACTGACGACTCGACCATGCAACTCAACATGATTCTCATATCGTGCGCGCGAGCGGTGTGGATCATCCGCATCATCTCGCGGATGCCCTCGCTCTTCATCGTCTTCACCACCACGCCGTCAATTGCGCCAGCAAGTTTCGCAACATCATGCGAAGTCTTCGCCGTTTCATCTGCAAAGATGGGAACATGAACTTTTTGCGCCAACAATTTTTTCTTCAACCAGAAATATCCATCCACATCATCCACCGCCAGCGGCTGTTCGATAAATTCCAGATCGTATTCCGCCAGGCGCGGGATGATCTGCAACGCGCGCTCACGACTCCACCCCGCGTTCGCGTCGACTCTCAATTTTGAATTGGTCGCGCCGCGAATGGCTTTGACTCGCGCCTCATCCTCCTCCCCTCCCAACTTGATCTTCAGAATCGGATGCCCCGATGCTTTCGCCTGCTCCGCCATCACATGCGGTTCATCCATCCCAATCGTGAACGATGTGAGAGGAATGTTTTGCGGATTCAAGCCAAATAATTTATACAACGGCTGATTCAATTTCTTCCCCCACAGATCATGCAGCGCCTCGTCAATCGCAGACCGCGCCGCGCGCGAGCCAGCAGGCCGCTTGTCGAGAATCGCATCCATGTCAAAAAGATCGTCACCCAAATCAGGCACAGATTTCAAATACTCGATGATCCCCTCTTGTGTCTCGCCGTAATACGGCACAGCCGCCGCTTCGCCCACCCCATCATCGAGATACACCAACACGTTATGCCGCTGGTCGCTCGCCCCATGCGCCACGCGGAAGGTTGTCCGCAAATCAAGTGTGATCGGTTCCCAGGAAAGTTTCATTGTTTCCTCATGCGGCGCACATGCTATCACAGATGGTAGAATCGTTCCATGCAAAACATCCTCGATGACTTCGCCAAAACGCTCGATAAACGCATCACTGTATTCGATGTGAAAATCGATTCGCAAACCAACGACTCCCTCACCCTCAGCGGACGCGTCCTTCACAAATCGCAATTGGATGAACTGCCCCGCCTCTTCCCCAACTTCAAACTGGATACAGCTTCCGTCCACATTCTCCACACGGACGGCAACGAGCGCGTCCACGTTGCGACGAATCTAACAGGCTTGCACGAAAGCCCCACCTTCCGCGTGCCGCTCCTCAGCGAGTTGACCTTTGGCGCTGAACTCGAAGTGTTGGAAGAACAAGACAAGTGGGTCTACGTCCGCCAAACGGATGGCTATCTCGGCTGGGCATATCGTCCCTATCTCAGTGAAGGACTCGCGCCCACCGCGACTCATCTGGCGCTTGCGCCTGCGGTTGAATTACACGCAGAACCGAACTCAAACAGCGAAATTGTCACGCGCATCGTCAGCGGCACGGGCGTGATCGTGGAAGAGACGCGCGACGGCTGGTCATGCGTGAAGGCGAACAAGACAGGCTGGCTTCCATCGCATCATTTGCGCTCTCGTAATCACTTGCCGCAAACACTCGAAGAAAAACATTCAACACTCCTAAACGATTCACATCGCATGATCGGCGTGCCATATCTTTGGGGCGGCACAAGCGGCAACGGCATTGATTGTTCAGGCTTCGCGCAACTGCTTCACCGCTGGGTGGGAATCGAAATTCCGCGCGATGCCGATATGCAGTGCGACGCCGCGAACCCAGTCGAAGCGCCGTATCAACTTGGTGATTTGTTCTTCTTTGGCGAAGGGGAAGGGCGCGAGATTTCGCACGTGGGCATGAGCCTCGGCGGCGCGAAGATGATCCATTCGTCGCGCTCGCGCAACGGCGTATATGTGGACGATATTGAAGAAGTGAAATTTCTGAAGGATATTTTCGTGAGCGCGGGAAGTTATTTGAGATAACGCGTCAGAAATCCAAAATTAAAATGAACGCTGATTCGCGCAGATTTGTAACTGCTCAGGCATGTCGTTGCAAGGAGGGCTCTTGCTCGCCTGCCCCGATGTTTTTTCGGGGTCCCGACGCCTGTCCTGAGCCTGTCGAAGGGAAGCAATCTCCCGGTATTGGCAGACTGCTTCGACAAAACCAAGAGCGCCTCGCAGCGACATGTTCCGAGGCTGAGTAGTTACGCAGATTTTACCTTTTCAAATCAGCGGTAGTCAGCGTTTTCTGTGACCCCATTTTTATTTGCGATCGAGTCTACTCACTACCCCTTCAATAACTCATCCTGCTTCGACTCTGCCTCCTCGGGCGCCGCCAGTGGAGGCATTTCGAGGATCGAGTTCAAGCCAAAGTGCTGTAAAAATTCGGGCGTGGTGGAATAGAGGATCGGGCGTCCGGGTCCATCGGCGCGACCCGATTCGAGGATCAGATTCTTGTGCAGGAGACTCTTCATCATGCTGTCGCTGTTCACACCGCGGATCGAATCGATCTGCGGGCGCGTGACCGGTTGCTGGTAGGCGATGATCGCCAAAGTCTCCAGCGCGGCGCGGCTGAGATGAGACGTCGCTTCAAGCCCGAGGAAATGCTCCACGAGTTCGGCGAGCTGGGGCGCGGTCGTCAACTGCGAGCGCCCGGCGTTCCGCTGGAGGCGCAAGCCTCGGCTGGAGAGCGACGCGTCCAGTTCGTTGAGTCCGCGCTCGATGACTGAAGGGGCGACATCCAGCGCCGCCGCCAATTGCGCGGTCGCCACAGGTTCGCCCGAAACGAACAACAACGCCTCCAGTTTTGCTGAAAGTGACAATTCAATTTCGGAATTTTGCGCCGGAGAAGCCTCAGAAATGCTCATGCTATAATACCCTTCGATTTACGATTTACAACTTCACGAAACGCGCGGCACGGAATACGCAATCATGAAACCCAATAAGTCCAGCCTCTTTTTTGTCTCGCTCATCCTCGCCTCGCTTGCCTGCACATTCTACACCGGCGGACCCGATTACTCAGACCTCACACCCATCCCGGTTTCGACGGAAGCCGCGCAAAGCCTGCAAGATGGCATCAAAAAATCCATCGAGGACGGTTTGGTCAGCGGCGTGGTCACCATGACCATTACAGAACCGCAGATCACATCCTACCTTGCCTTGCGCCTGCAAAGCGACCCGAGCCTGCAACAAGAAAATTCAACGCCGCTCATCACCGACCCGCAAGTGTACCTGCGCGATGGGCAAATGAAAATTTACGGTAAAACCCAGCAAGGCATGTTCGCCGCCAATATCGGCATCATTGTTAACGTCGGCGTCGACGCGGAGGGCAAGCCGAAGATCGAGATCGCCTCCGCAGACTTTGGCCCGTTCCCCGCGCCCGAAGGCATCAACGAGACGATCACAGCCATCATCGAAGAGGCATACACCGGTTCGTTCGGTCCCGTCGCCACAGGCATCCGCATCGAGACCATCACCATCACCGACGGCATCATGACCATCGTCGGGCAGATTCGATAGCGCGTGGATTATACACCGGATAAAATGCGCCGCATCTTTCTCACGCGAAAAGCCTCGATGAATCCAGCGCGTCGACTCAGGGGTAGTCTGCTTCTCCTCCTCAGCGTTACCCTCCTCCTGAATGGATGCCGCTCCCCGCAATTTGCCAGCCCAGAAGCGACCATCTCCGTCACCGTAGACGGCGCGACTCAAACCTTCAACATCCCCGCGGGAAGCACCGTGCAACAGGCGTTGCAAACCGCCGGCATCGCGTTCGGAAACCTGGATCGCGCCGAGCCGCCGGTTTACACCGTGCTCAACAACGGAGACGCGGTAGTCATCATCCGCGCGCAGGAAATCTTCGAAACCGAAGAACAAGTCATCCCCTTTGAAAAACAAGTTGTGCGCAACGAGTCATTACCCGAAGGTGAAACGCGCCTCGTGCAAGCCGGGGCGAACGGCTCGCAAGAAGTGACCTATCGCCGCGTGCTCGAAGACGGCCTGGAGATCAGTAAATCCATCGTCAAATCCGTGATTCTCCTGGAGGCAATACCGGAGATCGTGATGATCGGCGCGCAGACCTCCTTCGCGCCCCTGCCCATCCCCGGCAAACTCGCCTACATCGCGGGTGGCAACGCGTGGATCATCGACACCTCCACTGCCAACCGCTTCCCCCTCGTCACCACCGGCGACCTCGATGGGCGCATCTTCCGCATCTCGCCGCGCGGCGATTACCTCATTTACACGCGCAAATCCACCAAACCCGCCGCCAAAGAGATCAACATCCTGTGGGCGGTTCGCACCAACCCCGGCAGTAAGCCCTTCCCCACCAGCGTATCAAATGTAGTCCACTTTGCCGACTGGATCCCCGGCACAAGTTCCATCGCATACACGACCGTCGAACCGCGAGCCACCGCGCCGGGCTGGCAGGCAAATAACGACCTCTGGCGTTACAGCATCTCAACCGGAGAAAAGAAAAAAATTCTGGACGCGAACGCCGGCGGCGTATATGGCTGGTGGGGTATGACGTTCGCATTTTCATCCAACGGCAGGCTGGCATACGCCCGCCCGGACGGCATCGGCACGGTGGATTTGGACGGCAAATACATCAAGCCGCTCATCGACATCGTCCCCCTCAACACACACAGCGATTGGGCATGGCTCCCGTCCATATCGTGGGGCGCCGATGGAAAAACCCTTTACTATGTAACTCATGCGCCCCCATCCAGTCTAGTGAACGCTGAAGATTCGCCGTTCTTTGACCTCCGCGCCACCTCGTTTGAAAATGACGCCACCATCGATATCGCATTGCAGACCGGCATGTTCGCCTACCCAAGCGCATCCCCAACCCAAGCCAGTTCGCGCGAACGACAATATCAAGTGGCATACCTGCAAGCCATCTTTCACGAACAAAGCGAGACCAGCCGCTACCGGCTCGTCGTCATGGACCGCGATGGCTCCAACCGGCGAACCGTTTTCCCCGCGACTGACGCGCCGGGGCTGGAGCCGCAAATCCCCGCCTGGGCGCCGGGTCAAATCGACGGGCAATCTGGCTACTTCCTTGCGGTTGTCTACCAGGGGAATCTTTGGCTGGTGGACACCGGCAACGACCAGGCATTTCAAGTGACGGGCGATGGGCTGGTCACAAAAATCGATTGGAGATAACACATGCGTATTTTGATCACCGGAGCCGCGGGGTTTCTCGGCTCACATTTAACCGACCGCCTGCTCACCGACGGTCATGAGGTCGTCGGGATGGATAACTTCATCACCGGCAACCCGGGCAACCTTGCCCACTTGATGGGGAATGAAAAATTTTCATTTTACAAGCACGACGTATCGAACTACATCTTCATCCCCGGCAAAGTGGACGCGGTGATGCACTTCGCTTCGCCAGCCAGCCCCAACCCGCAATCGCCATCGGGGTATTTCAACCTCCCCATTCAGACCATGAAAGCCGGCGCGCTTGGCACGCACAACTGCCTCGGCGTGGCGAAAGCCAACAACGCTCGATTCTTGATCGCGTCCACAAGTGAAATTTACGGCGATCCGCTTGTTCATCCGCAAACCGAGGATTACACCGGCAACGTGGATCCCGTCGGTCCGCGCGCCGTGTATGATGAAGCGAAACGGTTCGCCGAATCGATCACCATGGCATATCATCGCTATCATGGCGTAGACACGCGCATCGTGCGCATCTTCAACACCTACGGTCCGCGCATGGATCTCGAGGACGGGCGCGCCCTGCCGAACCTGCTGAAACAAGCGTTGCTCGAGCAACCCCTCACCGTGTACGGCGAAGGAAAACAAACCCGCTCATTCTGCTACGTGGACGACCTGGTGGACGGCATTGTGCGGTTGCTGTATTCCGACGAGCATTTACCGGTCAACATCGGCAACCAGCACGAGATCAGCCTGCTCGAGTTTGCCGAAGCCATCAACAAGATCACCGGCAACAAGGCTGGCGTCACCTTCGTCAAGGATGCGCGCAGCGCGCGCGACCCACAGCAACGCCGCCCCGATATCACCCGCGCCCGCGCCATCCTCCAGTGGGAGCCGAAAGTTTCGCTCGAGGAAGGTATCGCCAAAACCATTCCGTATTTCAAATCCAAACTGGGGCTATGACCGTCCAAACCAACAACATCGAACGCATCCGCTTTCTGAAATTCGCCACCGTAGGCGCCATCGGCTCGCTGGTCGATTTCGGCGTGATGAACATGCTCACCCGCCTGTTCGCCATGCGGCTCGTCTACGCGGGGACCGTTTCATTCATCTGCGCGGTAGCCAACAACTTCACCGGCAACCGCTACTGGACGTATCCGGAATCGCGCTCGCGCCACATCCTTCAACAACTGGGGATGTTCTTCGTGGTCAACGCGGCAGGGATCGCCATCCGCGTTCCCATCCTCCATTATGTCGAACCGCCCATGGAGGGATTATTCTCCTCCCTCGGCATACTCACCTCGTTCACACCGGAAACGCTGGCAAAAAACGCCACGCTCGCCATCGCCATCGGAATTGTAATGCTTTGGAATTACTTTATGAACCGCTACTGGACGTATAATGACGTGGAGTGATCATGGCAACCCCGGTTCAAACACGCATCATCCCCATCTACAACTCGCAAGGCGAGGCGGACGCATTCCTCGTTTACCCCTACATTTTTAACCGCGGCGGCGAATACATCGGGTGGGTTACCCCCCAGCGCGACGTATATTCTGTGATGGGCCACCACGTTGGCTCATTGACGAATGATCCGCGCATCGTCCGCAGGCGGGCAGACGATTCAGACAAACCCCGCCTGGCTTGCCCTCCCAACCCCAAGCGCATCTCCCCGCCCGCGCAAGTGCCGCTCGCCCCGATGATGCAGGAACTATCCTATGGCATGATCGACGTTCTCACTGAAAACCCCGAACTTCTCCACACCCTGGATAGCGGCGAAATGCGCCAGGATATGGATTAATTTGCGACTTTCGATATTTCGACAAGGCTTGGCACAAGTTTATGAATGGGGAATATAATTGCAACCATGACCCTCCCTTCCAAACCCATCGGCGCATCACGCGTAACCCTATCCCAACTCATGCACCCAGATCAAGCCAACCTGCTGGGCAACGTCCACGGCGGCTGGATCATGAAACTGGCAGACGAAGCCGGCGCGCTCGCCTGTATGCGCCACGCTCAATGCAAGGTCGTGACGGTCGCCATCGATTCGATGACCTTCCGCGAACCGATCAAGATCGGCGACCTGGTCACGTTCAACGCGGTGGTCACATACACGGGACGCACCTCCATGGAAGCGGAAGTCAACGTCCATGCTGAAAACCCGGTTACGAGCGAACGCTCGCACACCAACACTGCCTATCTCGTTTACGTGGCGCTCGACGACGAAGGCAAACCGACAGAAATTCCGCAACTGATGGCGGAAAGCGCGGAAGAAACTCATACGCTAACCCAGGCAAAAGAACGGCAGGGACGGCGTTTGAAAGAAAAGAGAATCCGCGAGTCGCAATGAGCGAATCCATTCCCACCACCCCTGACTCCGAACCAAAAGAACGCGTGGCGCATTCGTTCAAAAGCCTGCGCGAACTCGTAGACTATGTCTCCGGGAAAAACCTGCCACCTGCCCAATCAGACGATGGGCGGGTCAGCGATGCGGTTCCATTTCCGTTTCTTGGCATCGTGGGTCAGCAGGAAATGAAACTCGCGCTCCTGCTTGGTTTGATTAACCCCAACATTGGCGGCATCTTGTTGATCGGTCCGCGCGGCACGGCAAAGACAACGGCAGTGCGAAGTTTGCTGGAACTTCTCCCCCAGGTAGAGCGGAGCCTGTGCGCATACGGCTGTCTTCCCGAGGATATTGAAGCGGGCGGCATTGATACGGTCTGCCCCGATTGCGCAAAGAAATATGCCGAGGGCAAACCGCTTACCGCGCCGGATAACGTCCGCTTGATCGAACTGCCGTTGAACGCGCGGCTGGAAGACGTGGTCGGCGGCATTGACGAACGCGCCGCGCTCCACGAACGGATGCGCATCCGACGGGGAATTTTAGCGCAGGCAGATAAAAATTTGTTATACATCGATGAGATCAATTTACTCAATGACGATATTATCGATTCGATTCTGGACGCCGCCGCGCAAGGCTCCTACACGGTGCGGCGCGGACCCGTCGCGGCGACGTATCGCTCGCGCTTCGTGTTGATCGGTTCGATGAATCCCGAAGAGGGGCGCCTACGCCCGCAGATCTTGGACCGCTTCGGACTGCGGGTTGTTGTGCGCGGGCTGGAGGATGTTGTCGAGCGACTCGAGGCGTACCGCCGCGTGCATGCGTACATGGCGAATCCGCGACAGTTGGCGAACCAGTTTGCACCTGAGATGGAAGCGGCGGCGGCGGAGATCCGCCTCGCGCGCGAGCAGATCAGGAAAGTCGCCATTCCAGACGCGGTGGCGAGAGCCGCCATCACGCTCATCCAAAAAATGGGCATCGATTCACTGCGCACTGAGATCACCTGGTTCGAATCCGCGCGCGCCTACACCGCGGCAGATGGACGCGCGGAAGTCACGCCGGAAGATTTGAGGGCGGTGGCGCCGATGACCCTGCGTTTACGCCGCTCGCATTTTATGAACGATTATTTCAAAGGACAGGCGGGCGAGGAAAAAGAAATGAACGCGTTGCTGAACGAATTTGGTAAAAACCACGCAAAGAAAAAAATCGCGAAAAGAAAATGAGCGATTCGAAAGTTGCCAACCCGGTCTATCGAATCGAAACAGCTCGGCTTGTCGCGCGATGCTATCAGCCGTCGGACGCGACGCTGCTCGCGGACTCGGTGCGCGATAGCGTGGAGCATCTGAAACCGTGGATGCCGTGGGCGCACAATGAACCCGAACCGTTCGAACAGAAGGCAAAACGCGTTGTTGAATTTCGCGGCAAATTCGATTTGCAACAGGATTACATCTATGGAATTTTCAACCGCGAAGAAACGCGCTTGCTTGGCGGAACGGGATTACACACGCGGCTTGGCGAAAGGGAATTGGAAATCGGATATTGGATTCACAAAGACTTTGTGAATCAAGGGCTTGTCACCGAATCCACTGCCGCGCTGATCAAGGTTGCATTTGAAGTCATCCATATCCACCGAATCGAAATTCATTGCGATCCTCGCAATACAGCATCCGCCGCGGTGCCGCGCAAACTCGGATTCACACACGAAGGCACGCTCCGCGCGAAAACGTCGTTCCTCGATGGCTGGAGCGACTCGATGATCTGGGGTCTGCTCGAAAGCGAATATCCAAACACACCGGCTATCAAAGCGGAAATCAAAGCCTTCGACGCCGGCGGCAACGCGTTGCTATGAAATCCCTTCTTGGGAAAATCATCCAGAAACCAATTTACATCTTGCTCGCCGTCAATTTACTGATCGGCGTTTTTGTTTTTCGCGATTACGGATTGTCGTGGGACGAGCCGCTTTTTTACGATTATGCCGACGCGCTTGGTTATGCTTACTCACCGCGCGAATGGCTCAGCGGACATTTTGATCTCGAAAATTCATACGGACCCAGCGCGGAAGATCACAAGACGCGCGGTCCCGCCTACCTTTTTCTCGCGCGCAATTTTGTGTACGGATTGGAAGACCTCGGCTCTGACCGCGCCTCAGCCTGGCACCTCGTCAATTTCCTTTTTTTTCAACTTGGAGTTTATTTCCTCTACCGTCTAGCCACGCGCTGGATGAAACCTTCCGCCGCGCTCGCGGCAAGCGCATTTTTTTCCTATCAACCTTTGTTGTGGGGACATGCTTTCATCAACCCGAAAGATCCGCCTTTTCTAGTTTTCTTCCTCGCTTCGATTTGTCTCGGCTTCGAGATGGTGGATGATATTGAAGCAAACGAGAAAACAAATTTATGGAAAATTTTCAGCGCGGCGTTCTGTTTGGGAATCGCAACTTCGATCCGCGTGCTGGGTCCGCTGGCGGGAGCGATCGTGCTTGGGTATACCGGCTTCATCGTCATTGCCCGCCGCGGATTGAAATCCGCGGCTGCTCCTACAAAGCCCGCTAAAGCGGACTCGCCGTTGTTGAAATCCTTTCTTCGACCATTTGCGATTTATTTTGTAATTGCCATCGCCGTAATGCTAATCACCTGGCCCTATCTTTGGGAAAATCCAATCACGCGGCTTTTTGGAACGCTCAAGTTCATGTCCGACAACCCGACGCAATTGGCTGTTTTGTTCAACGGCGAGATCTTCCGCGCCAACGACATGCCGCGCCGCTACCTCCCCTTCATGCTGTGGTCAACGCTCACTGAACCGACATGGTTTTTGTTCGCGGCTGGAGTTCTGATCGCGTTTTGGAAATATAAATCAAAACCAAAAGAATTCGTCGCGTTGGCGTTGACGCTGAGTTGGTTCATCATTCTCGTGGCTTATGTCCTTATCCTTCGACCAGCCGTCTACGATGGATTGAGACATTTCCTCTTCATCCTTCCGCCAGTGTTCATCTTTGCGGGCTTTGTGTTTGAGAAAGTATTTGAGCAATTTATCGGCGGAGTAGCGCTACCAATTTGGCTACGCGCTGGATTTGTATTACTGATTCTCTTTCCGGGCATCAATGGAATCATCCAACTCCACCCTTACGAATACGCGTATTACAATTCATTTGTCGGCGGCACGAGCAGAGTCTTCCGCAAATACGAAACTGAATACTGGCTCACCTGTTATAAAGAAGCGATGCACAAATTGGACGCAAGTTTAAGTAAACCAGCGCATGTCTTTGTTCTGCGAGAGGCATACATTGCCGAATATTATTCCGGGAGCAACACTATCGTCCGCGATTTGCGCAACGAAATGAGCGAGGTAAAATCAGGCGACTACGTTCTCGTCAACACACGCGCAAACGACGACCGTTCCATATTTCGAGATGCGCCACCGGTGATCCAAATCCGCCGGGGGGATGCGATCTTCTGCGAGGTCAAACAAATTCCATGAGTCTACGAGTCATTTCTGGCAAAGCACGAGGTCGTAAATTAAAATCGGTGGAAGGCGACACCACGCGCCCCATCACAGACCGCGTCAAAGAAGCGTTGTTCAACATCATTTCAAGCGATGTGATCGACTCCAACTGGTGGGACTTGTTCGCAGGCACCGGGGCAGTCGGAATTGAGGCGTTGAGCCGGGGCGCGGCATCCATCCGCTTTACGGATTCGAACCGCGCGCCGATTGACACGATCAAGTTCAACGTGGAGCATTGCGGATTCGCGGCGCAGTCAGAAATCCGCCGCGCGGACGCGTTCGCGTATCTCGCCTCCGCGCCTGATAGACAATTTGAATACATTTACATCGCTCCCCCACAATACAAGGATATGTGGGTGAAAGCGCTGGAACTCGTGGACGATAATCTCAAATGGCTCACGGACGACGGCTGGGTGATCGCGCAGATCGCGCCGCGCGAATTCAAGTTCAACACGGTCACGCTTAGGAATCTCGAAAAGTTCGACGAGCGAAAGTACGGAACAACATTGCTTGCGTTTTATCAAAGGAAGTAGCCTCCTGCATAACCATCCTTGCAATATCCTTTTAGTTCGAATGGGGGCGGTGAAATGAAAACGCCGTCGTGCTAGAATCGTCGCACCATGACCAATCTCCGCGCCCCATCGAAGATCATCCCGCGAGCCTTCCCCGGTATCAAGCCAGACGAGATCGAAGAATTGATCAAGAACAGCCAGGTTCACGCCTACGCGCCCGGCGCGGTCTTATGCCGCGAAAATGCAGTGGAGGATCGTTTTTACATGATCCTCGAAGGCGAAGCGGAGGTAAGCAAGGTCATCAACAATACTGAAGCGCGCCTGCTCAAAACGCTCGGACCCGGCGACTTCTTCGGCGAGATGGCGCTCATCCACAACGCGCCACGCGCCGCGACTGTCACTGCAAAGTCCGCGCTCACCACGCTCGAACTCGAAAAGGCCGGCTTCGACCGCGTCCTACATTCGTCCAGCAGTATCGCCATGGCGATGGTCAGCGAGATCAGCAACCGCCTGCGCTCGAACGATCAGTTAGCAGTGGACGACCTCCGCTTGCGCGCGAGCGAACTCGCCGAGGCGTATCAAAAACTTGCCGAACAAGACCTTGCCCGCCGCGAGTTCCTCTCCAACATCGCGCACGAGTTGCGGACTCCGCTGATGGCGGCGAGCGGGTATCTCCAAATGTTGCAAAAAGGCGCGATGAGCGGCGACCAGATCTCCACTGGGATAGAAACGGTGAGTCGCAACGTCCAGCAGATCGTCAGCCTCGTCAACGACATCCTGTTCTTGCAAGAGATGGACCTCGTGCTCCCCGAATTTCAATCGGTGGATTTAAATACGGTGGCAAAAAACGTGACGGAAACATACGCGCCGAAAGCCGTCGAGCGGAATGTAAACCTGCGCTTCGCCCCCAGCCTCAGCCTGCCTCACGTGTTCGGCGACTCTAAATCCCTCGAGCGGGCTCTCTCGGCTCTTGTGGACAACGCCATCAAGTTCAGCCCCCAAGGCGGAAACGTGATCGTGCGTCCGAGCGCGCGCGGCGACGATGTTCTGCTCGCGGTGGAAGATCACGGCATCGGAATCGAAAAAGAAAAGTTGTCGCGCGTCTTTGATCGTTTCTATCATCTTGAACGACATGAGAACGATCTCTTTGGCGGCATCGGGCTGGGACTCGCAATCACGAAGCAAGTCATCGAACAGCATCAGGGAAAGTTAACCGTAACCAGCGCGCCCGGCAGGGGAAGCACATTTACGATCGTGTTGAAAAAGGGAAGTTAACGCCCTCACCCAAACCCTCTCCCAAAGGGAGAGGGGATTTACCCCGCAAACTCCACAACCAATTTCTCATCGTCATAAAACGATCGCGCAAAAAACGGCGGATCGCCGCGCTTCATGCCATGAATTCTCCCCAGAAGAATCGGCAGATCTTCAACAACATCCAATTCTCCAATTCTCTCAAACTCAACCCACTCCGCTAATCCTTCTTTTGAAGCCCGCAATTCCCCGCCGATAGATTCTCCGCTGAAAATAAACAAACATATCCCCGTCTCGCCCGCGTCAACAATGATTGTGCCGCACAGCCACAAATCTGCGGCGAGACCGGTCTCTTCAAGCAACTCGCGCTTGGCAGAGGTAAGAACATCCTCCCCTCTCTCCACGTGACCGCCGAGTCCGTTGTATTTATTCGCCCACAGACGTTTCGTCGGCGCGCCTTTGAGGAGCAGGTACGAGTCGCCGCGCCGCAAAAATATCGCCGCGCGCGGGATGAGGGTGTAACGGTTGTCCTTGATTCCTTGATCGGATTGGGGCATGAAGAGTTTTCTACACTCGGGCTATAATCGGTTCCGAGATTTTACTCCAAACCCACATATAACCAACAATTATAACTAACGGCTCTCTGGGAATCGCCGTGATTGTTACGCCAGCACTTGCGCTGCTGGCGGGCGGCAGTGCAAGTGTCGCCGGAACTGGCGGTTCATCACGGCAACTCCTACAGACCCCAACTAACCGCTCCTAAAAAGCACAGCGCAAGTTACCAACCATCATGAAAAAAACATGTCTTTCACGTTTGGTAACTACTTAGCCTCGGAACATGTCGCTGCGAGGCGCTCTTTGTTTTGCCGAAGCAGTCTCCCCATACCGGGAGATTGCTTCCCTTCGACAGGCTCAGGACTGGCGTCGGGACCCCGAAAAAACATCGGGGCAGGCGAGCAAGAGCCCTCCTCGCAACGACATGCCTGAGTAGTTACCACGTTTGAAGAAATTAGTCACATCAATATCTCGGCCGCAGATTTTATTGATTAACAATTAACGATGGTCGATGTAAATGATGAACTTGGTCCATTTCTCAGAATGTCCTGCCCGAAAGAATGGGAGCAAAGACCGTTAACCGAGTGGCAAACTGGCGCGTCTCTGTTCCGTAGCGTGATTTTCGCTTTTTGGGTCTTGCCGATTGACCTACATACGTTTTACATGGAGAGAGTATCTGCGCAGGGACAGGCGGCACAAGCGGCGCAGGCTACCTCGAAGGAACGCTCAGCCAGCATTACATCTTCCGCGAGGTCACCGAACTGGCGACGTTCCTGATCGAGCGGAGCAAACTCCCCGAACTGCCGAGGGCGTTGAGGGAGAAGGTGAGTTTTCAGGTGTAAAATGAGGGATATAAGCGGTTATACAAAGAATTTGCTGTACAGCAGTCCTCTTGTTGGATAACCACACTACGATGTCTTATGCGGCAGAAAGTTGGATTAAGACATTGTTGGCTGGCTTTTCCCTCAACGATACAAAAGAGAAAATGAAAATCATAGTCAAAGCAATACTTTCCATGCTTCCACTTGTAGTGATGTTAGCATCCTGCAATAGTTCCATATCAACATCTGAGACAAGACCGACAGACGCATTTAAATCAACCTTATCCGCAGATTGGACTGAAGCTTCTACAAGCACGCCTGTTGCAACAGTTTCAGTAGCGATTCCCGGAGCATCCCTCACTGTCATTCCGCCAAATGCTGACCAGCAGGTTTACATTGATCCTGAGGGTTGGTATTCGGTAAATTTTCCATCTGATATACATGCCTCCGAAAAGCCAAATGCCTTTATGGGAAATGGGCTTTTCTTTGAAACCGGCTATTTACCTTATATGTCAAAACCCATTAATCTCTGTCTCTGGTTGGCAAATGTTGAATCCGCACCAGAACAGAGTGCATTGAACTGGGAGCCTCCTTGTTCCGTAACCACCAAGGCAGAGAACAACTATATTATCAACTACGCAATCTATGAAAACCCTCGAGCCGATCCAGAACATCGTTTTATCTATGTGAAAATGGGCAGACCATTTCCAAGCATCAGTGGTTACGTTGAACATACTGTATACTGGTTAAAAACTGAATCTGAAACAAAACCAGAAACATCGCGGTTAAGCCCGGAGGAAGCCTCCTTCTGGGAGAAGCCAGACACAATATTAAGTGATGCACCGATCGTTGAATATGATTTGCCGCCCGAGGCGCAAGTCGGTCCTACCGAGAAAATGTTATGGGATTTCGTACCAGAGGAAGCACAGCCCGATTGGGAAGCAATGAGGAAAATTGTACCTGAGTCGTCAAAAGAGCCTCCAGTGGAAGAACAACTAAAGTCTCTTGGGTACGAGCTAAAAGTTACTGAAACACAACCAACTTACAGACAACAACTGTTTCGTGACGGCAGGTTACTGTTTGATTATGTCTTCAACATTCCAAAGGTCTATAAATTCTCGACCGATTCTGGCCCGATTACTGCATTTGTCGTGAACACAATGGACACGCGCTACAATGGATATCTCGATAGTTTTCTGATTGTCAATGACGCAATCAATAAATGGGATTATTCACCGGCAGACACTGCCAATTTTGCACCCATTTTATATCAGGGTGAGCTATTATGGGCGAAAGGAACTCAAAATGCAGGGGTGGAAATAAGAAGGAGCAATCGAGACATACTATTCACCTTTCGAACTTACTTTAGCGCGCATCTTGCGGTGGATAGGTTCCAAGCCTGGAACGATCACTGGATTTTAACCGCTGGTGATTTTGTAATCCAAGACGGCGAGATCCTCAATCAGAAGTTGGGGTTTCCGGAGATTTTCGAATGGGGTGTGATTGACAATAAGCCTCTTTTCTTATTTCGCAAAGGAACAAGGCTTGGGCTCTCATACGATGGAAAGATTCTTTTACTTCCTTATGAGGATATCGCACGAGGCCTTTGTTGCGGTCTTGCAGTCAATAATCCAATCACGTTTGATGATTCTATGTATTTCTTTGGGAAACGAGATGGGATTTGGTATTATGTAAAGGTCAAGTTTCGATGATTCATTCGCTTCCAAGAATTGGAACACATCTTAACGCCAGCAAACAATGTGTTCAGTCCCTTCGCTACACTTCGCGGCGTGCGGCTTCAAGTTTTTTCTGCTCCCAAACATTGTCCACGCCCGCCTGGTTGTCGAGCCTGTCGAGACACACACGCAGGTAACGGAAGCCGTTAGCCGCCTGCATAAGATGAGAAACAACGTGTCAAAATCCGTCAAAATTGCAGTTGTTCAAATGAACGCATCACCTTCGCCAGTCAAAGAAAGATTGACGCGGGCTGAAAATTTTATTGCTCAGTGTGTTCAAAATGGCGCGCAACTCGTTGTTTTGCCAGAAGTTTTTAATACGGGGTACGAGTACAGCGATAAAAACTATTTACAAGCAGAGACCCTTGATGGCGTAACCGTTAATTGGGTGAAAAAAACAGCTTCTCATTATCATGTTCATTTGGCAGGGTCATTTCTTCGCAGAGAGCAAGACAATATATTTAACACCATGCTTCTTGTTTCCCCAAATGGTCAGCAATGGCATTACGATAAAAATTATCCCTGGATATGGGAGCGAGCATATTTTCAAAAGGGAACAAATACAACCATTGCAGATACTGAGTTAGGGAAAATTGGATTTCTTATTTGCTGGGATGTTGCTCACCCAAAACTGTGGCAAAAATATTCGGGTAAAGTGGAGCTGATGATAGTGAGCAGTTGTCCCCCAAAGGCTCTTGATTTGGCATTAGTCTTCCCAAGCGGGGAACGGGTTATAAATAAAAATACAGGGTCGCATGTTCAACATGTAAAGCGAACATCTGAAAAGACTTTTGGGGAATATTTACGAAGGCAAGCCAGTTATTTAGGAGTCCCAGTAGCGCACGCAACAAGCACGGGAACTTTCACATCATTGATTCCTAAACCTCGGTCGTCTTTAGCAATACTCTCGCTACTCTATCCGCCATTATGGAAATATAAGTCTCAATTTGACCATGTTCGTATGGAAGCCGATTATTATAACGAAACTTATATAGCGGAAAATTCAGGCGCAGTTTTACAATGTGTTCAACCTAATACAGAAGGTTTTGCAGTAAGCGATGTAACGTTGTCAGATTCTCCTCCGAAGCCAAAAGGAAAACAACCTCCTTATGGTATTCCTAATTTCATTTATCAGTTTGATACAATGGCTAACATAATATTGGCTTCCGAATACAAGAAAAAGAAGCAAAGGTATTTTTCAGAGCAAGCCTCATTGTTGAGAAACGGCGGCTAACACAGCGCGTAGTGGATTGGCGGAAGTCTGCCGGCTTTGAGAAGCATTTCTCTGGCTTCAAGTTTTTTCTGCTCTCTGGCTTTTTCCCAGCCCGCCCAAAATCCGCTAACGGAAGCCGTTGGGCTACCCAATTCGAGTACGCATCGTGAGTTCAAAAGAGGAGTAAATATGGATTAATGTTTCAAGTTCGTTCAAGCATCAAACTATTTATCGAAAGTGAGTCCATGCTTTCATCGGTCAACATCCCGATGAATTACCCGCCATCGCCAACTTTGATGACGCGGTATCTTTAGAAAATTTTATATTGCAATAGGAGAGAATCTCGTGAAACCCAGTTCGTTACTCACAGCATCCGCCATCTATCTTGCTCTCATCGGAATATTACTTCAGGTGGATCCAATTGCGTCGGTCGGGCTGGATGCTAATGCATCCGCCGTATTAATTACCAATATACGAGTCCCACTCAGTTTACTTTTAGCTATTGCCGTGATCAATTGGTTTGCTCGAAAATCGGATGCTTCTAGCGCACGAGATGCTATCTTCCTTGGTAACACGGTAGCGTTTGCCTTCGTGGCTATAGGGGATTTCGTTGCTTCTGTAATGTCTGGCGGAGATTCATCGAGTTTGGTATTTTCTGGTATCGCTCTGCTCTTCGCCATTGCCTTCTTCGTGGTAGGTCGTGCAAATATGTCAACTGTTACGAAATAGAATTCAATTTTATATCCTTCGCCTGATGTTCAGCATGACGGGAATGTCGGGCGGAGGACGATTAACACATGCCCCAAGAGCCGCCCACCGATGAACAGCAGTGTCAAGGATGGAGGGGAAACTCGAACAAAAAAGCCCTGCGACTGGCAGAAGGCGGCAGGCTTTTCCTCTTTAAGGGAGGTTTTGGAAGGGCTGATCCATCGAAGTTTCAGTCTAGGGGCGGGCGTCGCCGTCCCCGCCCGAGCATGTCCGTTCGGGGCATAACGAACACCGTTAGATAATACTCCTCCATGAACAATCAAAGCATCGTAATCCCGCTCAAACGATTCTTGCTTGTCGAAGAATGTCCTGCCGATTGGAAGGATTTCGATCTTTATCTATTTCGGGATGAAAGCGTTGCATTCTACGTCGGTCAATCACACCTTGCCTTTGCCCGCGTGTGGGAACATTTGCTGAGCGGGTTCAAGGGTCATTCCATTGTGGGGCGTTTCGTATGGGTCAACTGGCCCAAATCCATGAGTTTCACAATCGAACTGTTGAGTTCAAGGCATGAGCAATTCGATGTTGTCGGCAATGACTTGAATGAATCTGAACGGTTGCTCATTCAACGCTGGTCGCCGTGCTTCAATATCGCGCAGAACAATCAGCCCACGCCGTTGCCAACTTCCTATTTGCCGCCGAATGCCCCGTTCAGACGCAGACGAAGCCTGAATGCGCTGATACACGAGGCGGAGCGAGTCGTCAAAATCGAGGATACAAAACTCTGGTTGCAGAATTTGGAATAACTGTTTTGATATACTGTCCACATGATCATCGAATTCAGCGGAAAAATATTCCATTGGCGCGGACCCGCCCCCTTTCTCTTTGTTGCCATTCCCGAGAAACAAAGCCGCGACATCAAAGGGATCTCAAAAGAGGTAACGTACGGCTGGGGGGTGATTCCCGTCCACGTGCGGATCGGCAAGACCGAGTTTAAGACATCGTTATTTCCTAAAGACGGTCTCTATCTTGTGCCAATCAAGATGATCGTCCAAAAAGCGGAAGACATCGGTGAAGGGGACAATGTGAAGATACGGCTCGAAATCCGTTTATGAACGACTTACGGGGAAACAACCTCCACAATCCCTGACGGGCTCATCCACAGTTCCTCCATAATGATTTGATAACCTTGGGGCAAATAATTAGTATGTCATTCGAGCGAAGCGAAGAATCTCCGCCACGAAACACGAGACTCTGAGCCGCTTGAAAGCGGCTCAGAGTGACATACAAGGAGAATCAACCATGAAAGCAGTTGTATTTGAGTCGTACGGTCAGCCTGAGGTGTTGAAGATTCGAGACATCGAAAAACCAGATGTCCCAGACGATGGCGTGCTGGTTCGCGTACATGCGTCCTCGATCAACATCGCGGAATGGTACAGCATGACAGGCTTGCTCATCGGACGCATCCTCAGCAGGGAACTCTTCAAACCAAAAGATACGCGTCTCGGCGCAGACTTTGCGGGCGTGGTCGAGGCGGTCGGCAAGAACATCACCGATTTCAAACGCGGCGACGAAGTCTTCGGAGGCAGAAGCGGGGCGTATGCCGAATACGTCAGCGTGAAAAATGCCGTCGCCTTGAAACCAGCCAACGTCACGATGGAAGAAGCGGCATCTGTCCCCACCGCGGGAATCACCGCGTTGCAAGGACTGCGCGACCACGGGAAAATCCAGCCCGGGCAGAAAGTCCTGATTAACGGCGCGTCGGGCGGAGTCGGTTCGTTCGCGGTGCAGATCGCCAAAGCGTTCGGCGCGGAAGTGACAGCTGTGTGCAGTCCGCAAAATGTTGAACACGCTCGCAGGCTGGGCGCCGACCACGTGATTGATTACACCAAAGAGGATTTCACGCGCAACGGTCAACAGTATGATTTGCTACTCAATGTCAATGGAGGGCGGTCATGGTCTGAGTACAAGCGCGCGCTCAAACCGAACGCAACCTTTGTGCTCATCGGCGCGCCGAAGACGCCAGTGGTTGGACCCATTGGACTCCTCATCAAAACGCGACTTGCAACGCTGAGAGCGAGTCAGAAGTTTGTATTTTTCATCGCCCAATTCAACCGCGCGGATATGCAAGTTCTGAAAGAACTCATCGAAAGCGGCAAAGTGAAACCGTTTGTCGAGAAGGCGTACCCCATGACTCGCATCGCTGATGCCATGACTCATCTCGGCAAAGGTCACGCGCAGGGGAAGATCGTTGTAACGATACAATCATCGAATACTAAAGTTCCGTAACACAAATACCGTAGGAGTAATCCACATGTTGACCCTTACCGATACACACGCAACTCGCATGACCTACTCAAGGATCGCCGGTTTCACCTTCCTCTTTTACATTGCCGCCGGCATTTTCAGCCTGTCGCTGTCCAACGATTTACCGGTAACCGACCTGCTGGGTCTGCTTCTCAATTTGTCCGCGTTGATTCTTGGGGTGACGCTTTATATGCTCACGCGCGAACAGGGACCCGCCATTGCGCTACTGGCATTGACTTGTCGTATCATGGAAGCCATCCACGATCAGAGCCCGATCTTCTTCGCGGTTGGCAGTTTACTCTTCTGCTGGCTGCTTCTGCGTGGACGGATGATTCCCGCCTCGCTCGCCTGGCTGGGCGCAATCGCATCGGCTTTGCTCGTCATCATCCTACCTTTGCAACTCGCAGGAGCGCTCACCAGCGCGAGCTGGTCCGATTCAATCACCTGGCTCGTGTGGTTGCCCATGTTGATATTTGAAGTCGTTTTCTCGTTTTGGTTGTTCTTAAAAGGCGTACATACAGAGAATTGAGTAACGCCTGCCGCAATACACGAATATTTTCCGCTGGCTCACTAGCGCTCTCCTGTTCAGCCTGGGCATGCGGCTTGCAATGACCGAACAACGGTAATCGTAGAGGAAATAAAATGGAAATCAAATACTTTGCATTCTTGAAACATCTGATACGTTTCAACCGGCAAGTCTATTTTGACCACAACGCGACGACGCCTATCAGCAGTCACGTTCAGGGCAAAATGAATCAGGTTTTGAAGAATCATTATGGCAACCCATCGTCATTTTATGGCAGTGGTAGGAAATCAGCCGAGTTAGTGGAACAGGCTCGGAAACATATATCGCAAGCTATTCATGCAGATCCATCGGAAGTCATTTTTACGGCTTGCGCGACCGAATCGAACAATGCTGTGCTGAAATCTGTCGCCGCTCATTTCTATCCCACAAGGAAAAAGATCGTTTCCACGCCGATCGAACATCCTTCCGTGTTGAACACGCTGGCATATCTGGAGACTCAGGGAGTGATTGTCGAATATTGTCCAGTGGACAATAAAGGGCGCGTTCGGCTCGCCGAATTGGAAAAGTTGATTGATGAGGATACCTTTCTGGTCTGTTGCATTCTGGCCAATAATGAAACTGGCGTTATTCAAGATATTAAGGCTGTGACGAACATCGCCAAAAAACACGGCGCGTTGGTGTTGACGGATTGTGTGCAAGCATTGGGGAAGATTCCGATTGACCTCCATGCGTGGGATGTTGACTACGCCTCGTTCTCGGCGCACAAACTGTACGGACCAAAAGGAATCGGAGCTTTGTACATAAAACAAAACAGCCCATTTACGCCGTTGCTGCATGGCGGTCATCAAGAAAGCGGATTGCGGGCTGGCACTGAAAGCATTCACAACATCGTCGGATTTGGCGCGGCGTGCGAGGATGTAGACAAACTCCTTGCACACGGCAGATCAGTTCAGAAGTTGAAACGAAAACTAATCCAACGGCTCAAAGAAATCAAACCAGATTGTGTCATCAATTCACCAGAAACCGACTGCCTGCCGAACACGCTCAGCATTACTTTTCCCGGCGTGGAGAATGCCGGGCTGATGGGAATGTTGGATTTTCGCGGGATCGCGGTCTCTGCCGGTTCCGCGTGCAGTACCGGGGAAGATACACCCTCACACGTCTTGAAAGCCATCGGCGTATCCGATCAAGCCGCGCGCGAGACGATTCGAATCAGTCTCGGGCGTGATACATCGGCAGGCGACATCCAATACATGACGCAGGTAGTTCGTGATTATATTGAAGGACGAGTCTCATTTGTCAACATGCTCACGCCTGCCCAACTCAATGAAAATATTCTGTTCGACGAAAAAACTTTCATTCTCGATGTGCGTCCGGGCGATGACCGTAAACAGTTCAAGGGTCTGCCGAATTCCCATCAGGTCAATCCGCTCCGAGTCGAACACTACTTGAAGCAAATTCCACGCGACAATAATATTTTGGTGTATTGTCCAGGCGGCGGGCTTTCGGTGATGATTTCGTATTACTTGAAAGCGAAAGGATACAAGCGCGTCACCAATCTGCGCGGTGGACTCGACGGTTGGAGAAAACGGCGCAGTGACCTGTATGAAAAATATGCGGGACAAAACGTCACAATCCTTGAACCAGATATAACTAATTAGAGTAGTCTTCCACTTTCCACTTTCCATTCTCTACTCTCTACTCTCTATTCCTCTTTTCCCTTATACTCCCCCCATGCCCCCCCTCATCCTCATCGTGGACGACGAACCGAAGATCACGCGCCTCGCGCGGGATTATCTGGAGAAAAACGGATTCCGCGTCCTCACCGCCGCCGACGGTCAATCTGCCCTGACGACTGCCCGCCGCGAAAAACCCGATCTCGTCATCCTCGACCTCATGCTCCCCAACATTGACGGACGCGAAGTCTGCCGCATCCTGCGCCGCGAAAGCGCTGTGCCAATCATCATGCTCACCGCGCTCTCGGAAGAGATTGACCAAGTGACGGGTCTCGAGATCGGCGCGGACGATTACATCACCAAGCCGTTCTCCGTCCGCGCGTTGGTGGCGCGTGTGCGGGCGTTGCTCCGCCGCACGCGCGGGGATGTGAAAGCGCCGAGCCTCATCCGCGTGGGTGGGCTTGAAATTGATTCGGAAAAATACGCAGTGTCCTTCAACGGCGCTCCAATTAAGTTAACTCCAAATGAATTCAAATTGCTGGTTCTGCTCGCCAGCCGACCCAATCAAACGCTCACGCGCGAGCAATTACTCGAAGACCTGCACGGCACATCCTCCAACGTCGATCGCAGTGTTGATTCACACATCAAGAATCTGCGCAAGAAACTTGAAATCGCCTCGGGCGAATCCATGATTGAAACAGTTTATGGGATTGGTTATCGCTTAAACGTGTCACCCTGAGTGGCGCATCGCGCCACGAAGGGTCTCTTACACCATCGTAGAGACTCTTCGCTACGCTCAGAGTGACATGATCTTTTATATACATCATGTCCACCTCCTCCCCTCCTCCCAACCGCCGAAGCCGCTTCATCTCCTTCGCCATCTTCTTCATCATCACCCTCATCCTCTTCGTCGGAGGCATCGCCGCGCTTCTCTATTTCCTCTTTTCTGAATACACAGGCGTCAGAAATATTTGGATCCTGATCTGCGGCGCGCCCGTCGTTTTAGTTGTCGTTGGAATCTTCACCATCTTCAACTTGTACACTCGCTACGGCAGACCGCTGGAAAATCTCTTCGATACAATTAACAAAATCGAGGAAGGCGACCTCTCAGCGCGCGTGAAAGAAAACACGTCCGACATGTTCAGCGAACTTTTCAAACGCTTCAACAAAATGGTCGGCGAACTCGAACGCGCCGCGCAACAACGCCGCAACCTCACCGCCGATATCGCGCACGAACTCCGCACGCCGCTCCACATCATTCAAGGCAATCTCGAAGGAGTGATAGACGGCGTCTATCAGCCCACGCCCGAACACATCAACAACACGCTGGATGAAACGAGACTCCTCACCCGCCTCGTCAACGACTTGCAAACCCTCTCCCTCGCCGAAACGGGACAGCTCCCGCTTCATCCCACCTTATTTCTGCTCGCCGATCTGATAGCGGATCTCACTTCGAGTTTCTCCTCCCAAGCCGCGTCCCTCGGCATCCACCTGCAAACACACCTCGCGGATGAGAACCAACAAGTCACAGCAGATTATGATCGCTTGAATCAAGTATTATCCAATCTCATTTCGAATGCTTTGCGCCACACGCCTCAGGGTGGGAAAATTTCTATCCTCGTAGAACCCGCGCGAAATACGCAATACGCAGTACGCATTACAGTTCAAGACTCTGGTTCAGGAATCCCCCCTGAAAACCTCCCCTTCATTTTCGACCGCTTCTGGCGCGGCGACAAATCACGAAGCGGGCGCACCCACAGCGGACTCGGTCTTGCGATTGCCAAACAACTCATCCACGCGCACGACGGCACGATCGAAGCGCAAAGCGAATTAGGCACAGGCACGAGTTTCATCATCGAATTACCCAATGGATAAGTAACTGCTCAGGCATGTCGTTGCGGAGGGCTCTTGCTCGCCTGCCCCGATGTTTTTTCGGGGTCCCGATGCCTGTCTTGAGCCTGTCGAAGGGAAGCAATCTCTCGGTATTGGGAGACTGCTTCGGCAAAACCAAGAGCGCCTCGCAGCGATATGTTCCGAGGCTGAGCAGTTACATGGATAATCAAATTACATTGAAGTGGGGAAGCGACAAGTTGTCTATTTCTTCACAACCTGCCAGCGCAAAGTAAACTTTGCGGCACAGACTCGCGGCGCGGCAAACTTTTATGCTAGACTTGTCGCATGAAAAACAATCATTCCATCAAGCGACAAACTGCAAACACCGTAACGCGACTCGTCCTCCTGTCATTGATCTTCACGCTGGCGGCAGGCTGTGGCTCCCCGTCGCCCAACGCCGCCGTGCCATCTTCTACCCAACCTCCAAGCCCCGCCAATACCGCCGCGCCCTCCCCCGCCCAGCCGGTCACGCCGACCACGGTAGCGACAGCCACACTTGCGAATGTCGAAGCGACTTCACTTCCGTCAAATATCCTCACGGGTCAGCATCCATTCACTTCACAATCGGGGAATCGACATTCCCTGCTCTTCCTGCCATCCAATTACGGAAAAGACCCCGCGCAGAAATGGCCCCTAATCTTGTTCCTGCACGGTTCAGGGACGAGTAGTTCGAACACCGACACGCTCCTGTTCGAAGCCCTGCCGCAAATTCTGGGGTTTACGCCGGACTTTCCGTTCATTGTGCTCTCGCCGCAACTGACCGGCAAACCGGGCGACGAGTATTGGTTTCAAGACAAAGTAGAAGAGTCCGTTTTTTCCCTGCTCGATGAGGCGACTGCCGCATACGCCGTGGACACGACGCGCATCTACCTGACGGGCGTGAGCATCGGCGGAAACGGCGTATGGGAGTACGGGCTGAGTCACCCAGAGCGGTTCGCCGCGCTCGTGCCGGTGATGGGATTTGTCGGCGACACGACCGGTTTCCACGTTCCAGCGGATATTTGCGATTTGAAAGACAAGCCCATCTGGGCGTTTCATGGGGCAATCGATACGATCGTGCCGCTCGAAGCGGAACAATCCCTCGTGGATGCGTTGAAGGCGTGCAATGGCAATATCCAGTTCACGGTGTATCCCGACGGCGACCATGATATCAGCGGCAAGGTCTACCAGGATCAGGAATTGTATGCGTGGATGTTGGCGCAGTCGTTGAAGTAGTCAATGAACAATGGGTGTTGAGTTCGGGGTTCAAGTTTCAGGTTCGAGTTTTCAAGTTTCAAGCGTCGTTGTGAGTTCTCTGCAAGGCGAATAACCAAGTAGCAAATGTCGTTGCGAGTTGCGCCTCGCCGCCACTCGCAACGACATTTTGATTTTATAGATGGTTTTATGCTAAACTCGCCCAATGGAAACTCTTTCATCCTCCATCAACGCCTCCTCATCTGATTTCAAACAAAACTCAGAACACCACCGCGCTCTCGCAAACGAACTGAAGCAACGTCTCGCCAAAGTCCGCGAAGGCGGCGGGGAAAAATATCGCAAGCGGCAGGAGGAGCAGGGCAAACTTTTCGTCCGCGAGCGGATCGAACGCCTGCTCGACCCCAATTCTCCATTCCTCGAATTCTCCGCTCTCGCCGCGACCGACCTTTACGACAACGAGGGCAAGGCGAGTGCGTCATCAGGGCGCACATCAGCCAGTGCAAGCGACGGCGAGTCGGTTGCGCCAGGCGCAGGCATCGTCACTGGCATCGGACGCGTCAGCAACCGCGAGGTCCTCATCGTTGCCAACGATGCCACCGTCAAAGGCGGATCGTACCTCCCGATGACGGTTAAGAAGCACCTTCGCGCCCAGCAGATCGCCGAGGAGAATCATCTGCCCTGCCTGTATCTCGTCGATTCGGGCGGAGCGTTTTTGCCGCTTCAAGATGAAGTCTTCCCCGATGTGAATCATTTCGGTCGCATCTTTTACAATCAGGCAAGAATGTCCGCCAAAAAGATTCCGCAGATCGCGGCGGTGATGGGAAGTTGCACGGCGGGCGGCGCGTACGTCCCTGCGATGAGCGACGAAGCCATCATCGTCAAAGGGACTGGCACGATCTTCCTCGGCGGACCTCCGCTCGTGAAAGCCGCGACTGGCGAGGATGTGAGCGCGGAAGATTTGGGCGGGGCAGACGTCCACACGCGTTTGAGCGGGGTTGCGGATCATTTTGCGGAAGATGATGACCATGCGATTGAATTGCTACGGGGGATTGTTGAGACGCTTCCGAAGAAAGTAGAAAGTGGAAAGTCATCTCTCTACTTTCCACTTTCCACTCCCGAGGAGCCTCTCTACCCTGCCGAGGAAATCTACGGCATCCTCCCTGCCACCTTCCGCGAGACCTACGATGTTCACGAGATCATCGCCCGCCTCGTAGACGGAAGCAAATTCCGCGAGTTCAAAGCGCGCTACGGCACGACTCTCATCTGCGGGTTCGCGCGCATTCACGGATACCCCGTCGGAATCATCGCCAACAACGGCGTGCTGTTCAGCGAGTCCGCGCTCAAAGCGACTCACTTCATCGAGTTATGCGACCAGCGCGAGGTTCCGCTCGTGTTCCTGCAAAACATCACAGGCTTCATGGTGGGACGTGAAGCCGAAGTCGGCGGCATCGCCAAAGACGGCGCGAAGATGGTCCATGCGGTGGCAACGACTCGCGTGCCAAAATTAACCGTCGTCATCGGCGGCTCGTTCGGCGCAGGCAACTACGCCATGTCAGGTCGCGCCTACGGCTCACGCTTCCTCTGGATGTGGCCCAACGCCCGCATCTCCGTCATGGGTGGCGAACAAGCTGCGAACGTGCTGCTCACCATCAAACAGGATCAACTCGCCCGCGAAGGCAAACCCGCTATGACAGTTGATGAAGCGAATGAGTTCAAACGTCCCATCTTGAAGAAATACGAATATGAAGGCAATCCCTATTATTCGACAGCAAGACTATGGGATGATGGCGTGATTGATCCTGTTGATACACGTCAGGTTTTAGGTTTGGCATTGTCAGTAGTATTGAATTCACCAGTGGAAGAGCAGGGGTTTGGGGTATTTAGAATGTAGAAAGTGGAAAGTAGAAAGTGAGGAAGGTGTGAATTATCAAGAATGGACGACATCTGTGCTTGAGGAAATACGAAAAGACCCGCTTTGGAACCTTGAAGTTTATCGTCTTGGTTTGTTTATTGGCGATATTACCTGGGACGATACCGAACAACTGGATAAGAATTCACATACTCGCGGCGCCGCCGATCAAATCCGCCGTTCTTTAGACTCGATCAGCGCAAATATCGCCGAAGGCTATTCACGCTCCACAGGAAAAGACCGCGCCCGTTATTTTGAGTATTCGCTTGGCGAAGCGCGTGAAGCGCGGGACCGATACTACAAAGTTCGACGAGCATTGAAGCAGGATGTCGTTGTGCATCGCATCAAGGTATTGACTCATATCGTGAAGATGCTGAACGCCTTTGTTCCAACCCAACGCAAGCGCGGGATAAGAGAAGAACAAGGAATCTATATTGCCTTCTCCGAATTTGAAAACGAAATCCTCCACGAGCCAATACCGATCTCTTAATTCCACTTTCTACTCTCCACTTTCCAAAAGGAATTTTCCATGCCCTTCAACCAACAAAACTCTTCCCCTCACCACTTCCTCTCCCAACTCGCTGGCGGTTGGTCAGGCGCTTCCAAACTCTGGATCGAGCCAGATAAACTCGCTGACGAATCGCCTGTTCTGGGAACCATCACCTTAGTCTTGGAAGGACGATTTGCCATCTACCTCTATCAAGGCTCCATCGAAGGCGAAGCGCAACATGGCATGTTCACCTTTGGCTACAACACTGTATCCGATCAATACGAAGCCAGTTGGGTGGACTCCTTCCACAACAACACCGCCATCATGTTCTGCACAGGCAACGCCACCGACAACGGATTCTCCGTCCTCGGTAGTTACCCCGACCCCAGCGGCGGACCCGACTGGGGCTGGCGCACACAAGTTGAATTGGTGGATGCCGATCATCTCATCATCACTGCCTACAACATCCACCCCGAATACGGCGAAGCCAAAGCCACCGAAGCAACATTGACGCGCGTAAAATAATGTTCAAAAAAATTCTCATTGCCAATCGCGGCGAGATCGCCATCCGCATCATGCGCGCCTGCAAAGAACTCGGCATCAAAACTGTCGCCGTCTATTCCGACGCGGACAAAAATTCCATGCATGCGCAACTCGCCGATGAAGCGATTCACATTGGCGACTCTTCGCCAAAACAATCTTATCTAAATGCGGATGTCTTGATACAAGCCGCTCTCGCCTCCCAAGCGGACGCCATCCACCCAGGCTATGGCTTCCTCTCAGAGAACGCCTCATTCGCAGGGACGGTTGACTCAGCCCATCTAACTTTTATCGGCCCCTCAGCAGACTCGATCCGCGCGATGGGCGATAAAGCCGAGTCGAAGATCCGCATGAAGAAAGCGGGCGTGCCGACAGTCCCAGGCTTCGAGGGACTCGAATCCGAATCCGATTTCAAGAAAGCCGCAGAAGAGATTGGCTATCCCGTCCTCGTCAAAGCGGCGGCGGGAGGCGGTGGAAAAGGCATGAGGGTGGTGAATCAGCCCGAAGAGTTGCATGAAGCGATTGAGTCCGCGCGGGGCGAAGCGTCCAACGCGTTCGGCGATGACCGCCTGCTCGTCGAAAAATATGTCGCGGACGCGCATCACATCGAGTTTCAAGTTTTCGGCGACCAGCACGGACATCTTGTTCATTTGTTCGAGCGCGAATGTTCGACGCAGAGACGTTATCAAAAAATCATCGAAGAGACCCCATCGCCACTGCTCACGCCAGAACTACGGAAGCAAATGGGCGAAGCCGCAGTTGCCGCGGCAAAGGCTGTCGGTTATTACAATGCGGGGACGATTGAATTTATCTTCGACCCATCACTTTCCACGCCTGCCCTGAGCGGAGACGAAGGGTTCTATTTTCTAGAAATGAACACAAGACTCCAAGTCGAACACCCCATCACCGAATTAACCACTGGCATTGACCTCGTCCAATGGCAAATCCGCGTCGCGGCGGGCGAGCGTTTTCCATATTCGCAGGAGCAACTCACACAACGCGGACACGCCATCGAATGCCGCGTCTACGCCGAAGACCCCGCCAATGGATTTTTTCCCAGCACAGGCAAACTCTTGCAATACATCGAGCCGCGCGGACCGGGCATCCGCGTAGATTTAGGCTTCCGCGCGGACGATGAGGTATCGCATTTCTACGATCCGTTGCTTGCGAAATTAATTGTGTTTGGCGAATCGAGAGAAACGGCGATTCAAAAAATGCAAGCCGCGTTACGCGAATTCGTCGCGCATGGCGTGACGACGAACATTGATTTCATGCAAGATGTCTTATCGCACGAAGATTTCACAAGCGGGAAAGTTTCTACAAAATGGGTTGAAAACAAATTCAATTGGAAGCCGTCCACACCAACCTTTGAATCGCTCATCGCCGCCTCGCTCGCCGACCTCACAATCGTCAATCGTCCATCGTCTATCGTCAATGAGCATGATCCCTTCAGCCCGTGGAAGAACCCGAACGGATTTCGTAACTGATGAAACTCATATTCGATAACACCACGCTTGATTTGAAGCCAAACGGCAAAAGTTACATTGCCACATTTGATGGTAAGACTGCAACAGTCGAAATTCTCCGCGCCGCAGATGGAAAACTGGATTTGCTCATTGACGGCAAGCGCGTCATTGCGTATGTTTCAGCCGACAATGCCAAACGCTGGGTGACGGTGGACGGGCGAACCTTCCTATTGACCAAATCATCCGGCGCGAAGCGGAGAGGCGCGGGCGGCGATCAAGCCTCGGGGTTAGCCGCGCCCATGCCCGGCTTGGTACGAAGCGTGAACGTCGTCGAGGGCGAGTCAGTGACGAAAGGTCAAACGCTGATGGTGTTGGAAGCGATGAAAATGGAGATTCGAATCCACGCGCCGATGGATGGAGTAGTGAAATCTTTGGCGGTGAAGGTTGGTCAAACAGTGGAGCGCGAGCAAGAATTGATCAAGGTCGAAAGTCAAACGTCCAAGGACTGACCTTTGACCTGCGACCTTCAACCTTTCACAAAGGAGTCTTATGACTGGCAAATATTTTGACGAACTCGAAGTGGGGATGAAATTCAAACACGGCGGACGCACCGTCACCGAAATGGACAATGTGCTTTTCACATCATTGACGATGAACACACAGCCGTTACACCTCAACGAAGATTTCGCGTCGAAGACCGAGTTTGGTCAGCGGCTGGTGAATGGGATTTTCACCTTCGGGCTGGTCGTCGGCTTGACCGTGCCAGACCTCACCGAAGGCACCATCGTAGCAAATTTGGGATATGACAAAGTCTCGCATCCCAATCCTGTTTTTCACGGCGACACCATATATGCCGAAAGCGAAATTATCGAAAAACGCGAGTCCAAATCGAGACCTGAGGTCGGCATCGTGCGAATCAAATGCTGGGGCAGGAAGCCAGACGGTACAATTGTGATCGAGTTCGAGCGAACGGCGATGTTTTTGAAGAAGTAAACAGGTACACAAGTAGACAGGTAAACAAGGCAATGGCGTTTACGTGTGTACGTGTTTCCGTGTTTACCTGTGTACTTACCCAGGAGACCCCATGCACTCACGACGCGCAATCCTCTACATGCCCGGCGACGACCGCCGCAAGATTCAAAAAGCGACCACGCTGGGAGTCGATTCCATTTGCATGGATATGGAAGACGGCGTGGCGGCGAACAAGAAAGCCGAAGCGCGGGAAGTCATCGCAGGGGCGATGAAGGAATTGGACTTCGGCAAGTCAGAACGGTGCATTCGCATCAACCAAATTGGTTCAGGCTTGGAGAAGCGCGATCTCGTCGCGGCGTTGGCGACAAACCCCGACACGATTGTTGTACCCAAAGTCGAAACTGCCGAACAAGTGAAATGGGTCAGCGAGCATATCGAGACGTACGAACTTTCGAGCAAGTTGAACATCGGGAGCGTCCGCTTGCTGGTGGGAGTGGAAACGGCGAAGGGTATCATGAATCTGAAAGAGATCGCCGAAGCGGATAAACGACTCGAAGCCATCATCTTCGGCGGGGAGGATTTCGCCGCATCCATTGGCGCAGTGCGGACGAAAGAGGCAACCGAACTGCTCTATGCGCGGCAGGCAGTGGTCACGGCGTGCGCGGCGAATGATCTACAAGCGATTGACATTGTGTTCATTGACTTCAAAGATGAAGCGGGACTCCGCGCCGAAGCAGAGCAGGGAGCGCGCTTCGGTTTCAGCGGGAAACAGATCATTCACCCGAATCAGGTCGAGGCGGCGCAAGAGGCGTTCACTCCATCCGACGAAGCGATCGAGTATGCAAAACGAATCGTCGAGTCGTTTGAGTCCAGCCAGAAAGAGGGCAAAGGCGCGTACGCGCTGGATGGCAAGATGATTGACATGCCATTGTTGAAGAACGCGCAAAAAGTGTTGGATCGGGCAAAAGCGGCGGGAAAATCTAAAACCTCAGCCACGGATTACACGGATTTTCACGGAAATTTAAAAAGAAAATCCGTGTGAATCCGTGAAATCTGTGGCTAAGAATCGGGAGAGCAATTTTGTTATCCATCCTCTACGGCATCGCATCATCGCTCTCGTGGGGCGCGGGGGATTTCGCGGGCGGGCTTGCCAGCCGCAAGGTCGGCGCGTATCGCGCGGTGTTATACGCGGATTTTTTCGGCTTGCTCATCCTCGCCATTGTTTCGATCTTCTATCGCGAATCGTTTCCGAATTCAAATGTAGTTATCAACTCGCTCATCGGCGGCGCGCTCGGCACGTGCGGTTTGCTCATTCTGTATCACAGCCTAAGCATTGGGCAAATGAGCATTGCCGCGCCGGTCTCGGCATTGTTCGCGGCGTTGCTTCCCGTCATCTTTGGCGCGGTCACGCAGGGATTGCCCAGCGCGATTCAATTCATCGGATTCGCGCTCGCGCTCGCGGCGGTCTGGCTGATCTCGCAAGGCGACGGCGGATTCCACATCGGCAAACTCTCGGATTTAAAATTCCCGATTCTCGCGGGCGTGGGGTTTGGTTGCTACTTCATCTTCATTCACAACGCCGTCAGCGACCCCGACTCGTTGTTGTGGCCCATGATCCTCTCGCGCCTTGCAGGGACTCTTCTGGTCTTCCTCATTGTGCTGGCGCGGCGCGAACCGCTCCCCGTCCCGCACGGCGCGTGGACGGTGGCGCTGATCAACGCCACGTTAGATCTCGGGGGCAACTTCTTCTTCATCCTCGCCAGCAAAGCGGGCAGACTCGACATCGCATCAATTCTTAGTTCGCTTTACCCCGGTATGACAGTCACACTCGCGTGGCTCATCCTCAAAGAACGCATCTCGCGTAAACAAGTCATCGGCATCGCGCTGGCGTTCGCGGCGATTTATTTATTCACGATCTAATATTACAACGCAAAGTCGCTATCGAGGCTCATAGCGCCCCAAACCATCCACGAATAAAAACCACGAATACTCGAATTCGCGCCGGGCATTCGCGTGCTTGTGTTGAGTCTATCGAGGCATTCGTGTATTCGTGAATA
>Ga0138256_10000716_pt1 | contig 35666 bp, 34 predicted proteins | sample KNB2016incub_MG_FD_105486 | JGI IMG/M metagenome (GOLD analysis project Ga0138256, IMG submission 105486) | Active sludge microbial communities from wastewater in Klosterneuburg, Austria - KNB2014incub_MG | ecosystem: Engineered > WWTP > Activated sludge > Unclassified | place: Austria... | reverse complement strand
TACGCAATCGCGCCAGCACCATGGCCAGGCCATACGCGACTGCCCCTGGCGGGTGGTCGCTCATTATGTCGGGGACAGTCGCCAACTCGTCGCGGCGACGCCGACGGAACCGAAGGGTTAAGGGGGAAGACAGTGCCGGAAGCAGTGTGGGAGCTACCGTCCTCGGACGGGGTGCTTGGGCCGATGGCGCTGTCAGACCATGACATGCAACAACATGACCATGACCACGAAGCCGATCACCGACCCGCCGCCGGCGAGGCCGTGCCGACCGACGAATGGGCCGACATCGAGCACATGGCCGATGCGATCGACGAGATGCTCGCCGACTTCGACGTCTCGCAGAGAATCCTCACCGATGAGCTGCTGGACTTCGACCTCGACTCGCTGCCCGTCCACATCCGGCACCATGCCTACGACCTGACGGGCATCGATTCCGATGACACGGTCAGCCTCTATCTGCGCGAGGTCGGCAACATCCCGCTCCTCAAGGCCGAGGAGGAGGTGGATCTCGCCCAGCGCATCGAACGCGGCCTCGAGGCGGCGCTGCGCCTTTCGGCGAACGGCGTCAACGGCGCGGCCCACCATCAGTTCGCCGCACTCGTCGACGATGGAGAGGCGGCACGACACCACCTGACGAAGGCGAACAGCCGCTTGGTCATCGCCATGGCCAAGAAGTACATGAACCAGGGTGTGCCGTTCCTTGACCTCATCCAAGAGGGCAACCTCGGGCTGATGAAGGCGGTCGAGAAGTTCGACTGGCGGCGCGGCTTCAAGTTCAGCACCTACGCCACGTGGTGGGTGCGCCAGGCGATCACGCGGGCGATAGCAGATCAAGGGCGCACGATCCGTGTGCCCGTTCACATGTCGGACCGCATCCGTCGCCTCTTCCAGGTCAGCCGCCAGCTCGAGCAGACGCTGGGCCGCGAGCCGGCACTCGAGGAGTTGGCGGCCGAACTCGACCTGCCGGTGAAGAAGGTGCAGTGGATGATGCGCATCGCGCGCAACCCGCTGTCCCTCGAGAAGCCGGTCGGCGAGGACCAGGACTCGGAGCTCGGCGACTTCATCGAAGATGACGACCAGCCCTCGCCGGCCGAGGCCGCCGCATACGCGATGCTGCGCGACGAGATCGAGACGATGCTCATGGCGCTGCCGCCGCGCGAGGCGCGCGTCCTCGAGCTGCGGTTCGGGTTGCTCGACGGCCAGACCCACACCCTCAAAGAGGTCGGCGAGAAGTTCGGGGTCACCCGCGAGCGGATCCGGCAGATCGAGACCGAGGCGCTTGCCCGACTGCGCGACACCCACCGCGCCGGCCGTCTCCGCGCCTTCCTCGAGGCCGACTGACCCCACACGTGGACGACGATCTCAGCCCAAAACCCCCCTCGGCCTCGGTGGCACGGTCCGTCTTCCTGACGTTTCCGAACGACGCGAACGTTCACGGCACCGTCTTCGGCGGCCGCGTCATGAGTTGGATCGACGAGATCGGCGCGCTGGCCGCGATGCGCCATGCCCGCAAGCCCGTCGTCACCGTTCTCATCGACGCCGTGGGCTTCTGCGTCCCGATCCGCGTCGGTGACTTCGCCGTCGTCGAGGCTGTCGTCACCCGAGCCTGGACCACCTCGATGGAGATCTGGGTGAAGGTCGAGACCGAGGACCCGTTCGCCGACACCCGCCAGAATGCCGCCCAGGCGTTCCTGACGTTCGTCGCCGTCGACACGGCCGGCGCGCCGCAGCCCGTGCGGCCCGTCCTGCCCGAGACGGACGACGAGAAGACCCGCTTCGCCGAAGCCCAGGCCCGCCGCGAGCAACGCCTCGCGGCGCGGCGCGGCTGACAGCTCTCCCCCCCGCCCCGCCTCCCTGCCCACGGCTACCACGATGTTCGCCGTCGATCTCCCTGCCTTCGCCGCCGCCTTTGCCTTCGGCGTGCTCGCCGGCTGGCTCGGCCGCCCGTGGTGGTCGCGCCGCCTCGGGCGCATCGGCCTCGTCGACGTGCGCGACGAGGCGCTGCGGACGTTCGTCGCCGCCGAATCCGGCGACGAGACGCTCGAGGAGTCGTCGATCGAGCGCATCGAGGAGATGTTCGAGGGCGTCGTCGAACTCGGGCAGGCCAAGGCGCGCGAGGTGATGGTGCCGCGCGTCGACATCGTGAGCATTCCGGACACCGTGACGCTCGACGAGGCCCTCGACTGCATCATCGCCGAAGGGCATTCGCGGATCCCGGTCCACCACGAGACGCTCGACTCGGTGGTCGGGATCCTGTACGCCAAGGACCTGCTCAAGCGCTTCCGCGACCGCGACTTCAAGGCGTCCGTCACCGACCTCGTCCGCCCGCCGACGTTCGTTCCCGAGAGCAAGCCGGTCGACGAGCTGCTGCGCGAGCTGCAGGCCAGCAAGGTCCACATCGCCATCGTCGTCGACGAGTACGGCGGCACGGCGGGCCTCGTCACGATCGAGGACATCCTCGAGGAGATCGTCGGCGAGATCCGGGATGAGTACGACCCCGAGGAAACGGACGTCGAGTCGCTCGACGCGGTGGCCGGACGCGGCACGTTCAAGGCCACCGCCCACATCGACGCGGTGAACGATCTCCTCGATCTGCACCTGCCCGCCGACGACGACGTCGAAACGGTCGGCGGCCTCGTCTTCTCCGCCCTCGGCCGCGTGCCGAGTCCGGGCGACAGCGCGACGATCGGCGACGCGCGCATCGAGGTGCTCGACGTCGAAGGTTCGCGCATCCTGCGGGTCCGGGTCGTGCGCCTTCGCACGGAAGCCGCCGAGCGGCCCGATCTGGGTGCGAACGACGGCGCACGGCCGTTGTCGACGCACGCCTGACGCACCCTCGCCCGGCCGTGCCCCCCTCCGCCGCGCCCGATCTCGCCGCCCTCGTCGCCGCCGCCCGTGCCGCACGCGCGAACGCATACGCGCCCTACTCCCGCTACGCCGTCGGCGCAGCCGTGCTGTCCGACGACGGCCGCACGTTTTCGGGCGCCAACGTCGAGAACGCGTCGTACGGCGCCACGGTCTGCGCCGAACGTGTCGCCATCTGGACCGCGGTCGCGGCCGGGGCGAGGCGCATCGTGGCCGTCGCGGTCGTGACCGCCGGCGGGGGATCACCGTGCGGGCTTTGCCGCCAAGTAATGACCGAGTTCGCCGACGCTGCGGCGCCGATCGCCATGGCCGCGCCGGACGGTGATCCGGCGGTCCGGACGCTCGGCGAGCTGCTGCCGCTGGCCTGGACGGCCGACGACCTGACGCGGTAGGGGGTCGCTCCGGATCCGCACCGGCGGACCGAAGGCCGGTCGCGGCGACGATGGACGTCGGCGGCGTCCCTACGACCCGGCGACGGCCCGCATCCGCTCGGCGCGGGACAATGCGCCGACGTCGACAGGGTTGTCGCGTACGGTATACGCGCCGCCGGTCAACGTCGCCATCTTGCCCGGCGGCAGATCCGCGTCCAGAACGACGCCCGGGCCCACGATGCTGTTCGGGCCGATCTTACGGCCCGGGAGGAGGACGGCATTGCATCCGGTGCGACAGTCATCGGCCATGATCACGCCGAAGTACGGACGGCCGGTCGAAACGATATCGTTGCCGACCGCGACGCGGATCGGACCCTCGTCGAAGCGCAGGTTGGCGGTGATCGTCCCGGCGCCGAGCGAGCAGTTGTCCCCGATGACGGAGTCGCCGACATAGTTCATGTGCGTCCAGGTGTGGTCGCCGATCATGCTGTGGCTGATCTCGGTGCGATAGCCGACGACGCAATGCGCCCCGAGGCTGACGCCGCCGCGGATCAGCGCACCGTTTCCGACGATGCAGCCCGGCCCGAGGTACGCCGGCCCGCGGATCACGGCGTGCTCGAACACGCGCACGCCCGCGGCGAGGATCACGTCGCCATCGATGACGGCCGAGTCCGAGATGCGGGCCGTCGGGTCGATCCGGCGGCAGCGCGCACGCTCGAACAGCACGTCGCCGACCGCCAGCACGTCCCACGGGTGCTTGAACGAGGCGAACGGGCCATCGTAGGGCAGCCACTTCGCGCTCCCGCGCGCGATGAGGCTGCCGTATGCGCGCTCGAACGCATCGTCCGCCGGTCCGTCGGGAGTGGCGTCGAGCGCGGCCCAGATCGCATGACTGAAGCCGTAGACGCCGACGACGGCGACGTCGCTTGGCGCCGCCTGGCGCGGCGGCTTCTCGACGACGCCGACGAGGCGAGGGCCGCCGGCTGCCGACGGATCGGCATCGCCGCCCGCACCACGGACCGCATCCCCGTTGCCGTCGAAGACCATGATTCCAAACCGCTCCGGCTCCGTCGTCCGCCGCCCGACGAGGACCACGTCGCCGCCCGACTCCACGGAGCGGACGACGCGCGCCAGCACGCGCGGGTCGTAGGCGTCGTTGGCATTGAGGACAAGGACCGGCCCGTCGCCCGCCTCGGCGCGGGCCGCACGAAGGGCATCGGCTTGGCCGCGCGGGGTGGCCTGGGTTGCATAGCGCAGCGCCACGCCGTAGGCGCGGTCGCCCAGGGCGGTTCGGATGCCTGCTTCGCCCGGCCCGGTGACGATCACGGCATCCGGTACCCCCGCGTCGGCCAGCGCTTCGAGCACCCAGCCGATCAGCGGTCTGCCGAGGAGCGGGAAGAGCGACTTCGGGCGCTGAACGCCCAGCGGATGACTCCGGTTGCCGGCGCCGCCGGCGAGAACGATGGCGCGCATCGTGGTCCTCACGGGAAAAGGCACGTGCCGTCGGGCCGCGGCGGCTCGACGGACCCGGATTGTATCGGATGGGTGACGGATCGGATGGGCGACGGATCGGATGGGCGGCGGATCGGGTGCGGAGCGGGCGGGTGGGCAATCGGATCGGCCGGCGCGAACGTGCCGCCCCTACCTGGCGCAGCGAACCGCGGCCACCGCGTTGTGCAGGGCATCGTCCAGCCGCGAGCCGTCCTGACCGACGACGCCTTCCGGCGGGTTGTCGGCGATCGCCCTGAGAAGCGGCCAGTTGGGCGCCGGCCCGACGCCGATGGCGATGACCGTCACGCCGTGGCGCCGCGCTTCGCGGGCGGCGTCGAGGACGGGCGTATCGCCGCCGGGGCCGATCTGGACGCCGTCGGTGATGAGGATCAGCGCTCGGCGGCGCAGGCCGGCGGGCGTGCCGTCCTCGAGGTGCGCAACGCCCGCATGCAGGGCTCGATCGATCCGTGTGCCGTTGCGCGGGGTGAGCGTTCGGAGAGCCGTTTCGACAACCGCTCGGTCGTGCGTGAGCGGCGCCAGAACCTCGACCTGGCTGTCGAAGCCCAGCACGGCCATCCGGTCGACGGTGAGGTCCAGCTGGTCGACGAAACGCGTTGCCCGGCCGATTGCGCCCGTCAGCCCGCCGCCGCCCATGCTGGCCGAACGGTCGACGATGAGCACCAGATCGGTCGGCCGTGCCGCCGGCGCGCAGCCGGGGCTCATCGCCAGAGGCAAGTAGAGCGCTTGCGGCCTCCGTTCGGGCACCGCGCCGCACGGGTTGACGACGAGCGTTGCCGGGGTGAGGTAGGACGTCCAGACCCTCCCTTGACGATCGGTGATCTCGACCGTTGCAGCACCCAGATCGTACACGCCGGGGCGCAGCGCCGTCACGCGGTGTCCGACCTCGACGTGCGCATTGATCTCGTTCGACAGCTCCATCGACCACCGGTTCTGCTGGCTCGGACCCGCCTGGGTCTGCTCGGCGCCGGCAAACGGGACGATGCCGTCGGGCAGATCGTGGCGCAGCAGGAGGTGCTGGATCGCGCCTCGATCGGAGCCGTCGCCGCAAACGGGGTCGAGGGCGAAGCGGACCTCGACGGCATCGTTCGGGCACGCCAGCTTGCGCGGCAGGATCGCGCGGCCGGTCACGCGGCAGTCCAGGGCATCCTGTTCCGGTTGGCTCACATCCGCATGGAGTGCCGATGGGCGCAGCATCACCCAGCCGGTTGCCACAAAGACGGCCGCCGCGGTGGTGGTGACGAGCGCCCATCGGATCACGGCGACGTCCCTGCCGGCGGTTCGGGTCCGCCGCCCGCTCCGCCTTCGCTCGGCCCGGCCGGATCAGGCGATACCGACGTTGCGCCAGACACCCCGGCGGGCGGTGGAACCACGGGGCATGCCTGGCGGAGGGCGAACTGGACGGTCGACGCTTCCGGCCCCGGAAGCGATGCCTCGAAGCCTGTCGACGGGCACGCCGCCCAACCCTCGGACGTGCCCTCCGGCAGGATGACGAGCTGTGTGACCACCGGCCACTCACTCGGGGCGACGCACGCTTCGAACGTCACCGTGACGTCGCCCGCCTCGGTGTAGCGCGCGTCACCGGCCAGGATCGTCGTCTCACCCGCCAGATCAGGCCGCGTCGCCGAGAAGTAGCCGACCTGCATGGCCGGCATCGACCGCATCGTCGCCGCAAGGAGGTCGCGGTCGCGGTCATCGAACCGCCCGTCGCAGCCGGCACAGGCAGGATCGTCGCCGCCGGCGACGTCGGCGACGATGCGCACCGAGATCGCCACGGTCGTGCAGGGCGGTGCGGGCGGAACCGTCGGCGCGGCGGTCGGCGCATCCGTCGGCATTGCCGGCGCGTGGGCGGTCGATCGATCCGCGGGCTTCGGGCGCGATGCCGGAGGATCGCCGGCCATCGGGGGTGGCGGGATCGTTTGGCCGCTGCCGCCGTCCCCCTCGGGCGCCGACGCGGTGATGCCGGCGCCGCTGCTCCGCGGGCCGCGTCCCTGGGGCGCGCCGTTGGGCGGCCGGCCCGGCGCGTCGTCCGGGCCGACCTCGCCGCCGAGCGCGGCAACACGCGGTGGAACGCGAAGATCGAGCGGGCGAAGCCGCGCCACTGCGGTCGGTCCCCCCGCCAGGGCGAGCTCTTCGCCGGTCAGCCCGTGGGCGCGGCGCGGATCCCCCTTGCGCGCGTCGGCGACGTCCCGACCGCGCTCATCCGCAACGGGCGGGAACGCGCCGGGATGCCGGCCGTCCGGGTCGACCAGGCCGGCACGCCACACGCCCCATGCGGTGAGGACGGTTGCGGTCGCCAAAACGAGCCAGACGAGCCGTTCCGTAAGCACGGGGGAGAGGGACATCGGCGCAGCGGCGGATGTCGGGAGGGCCAGCAAGCGTGCTTCGAGGCCGGGCGGCGGCTCTCGCAGCGGCAGATTGCGCAGCCTTGCCACTGCAAGCTGCTGCTCCGCCACCGCTCCGCCGCAGGCTGCGCACGTCTGCAGATGGGCCGCAATGGCTTGCGCCGTCGACGGATCGAGGGCGTCGCGCTCGGCCAGGCAGGACCGCACGTCGCTGCACCTCACAGGTCGAACCCTTTGAGCGCCAGGGCCAACGCTTCGCGCGCCCGCTGCCGTCGCTTGCGGGCGGCTTCCGGTTTGATGCCGAGCGCCTCGGCGACTTCCGGCGCCGAGAGCTCGGCGAACTCGAACAGGTTGAGGATGACACGATGATGCGGCGCGATCGCGGCCATCGCCCCTTCGATCGCCAGCCGGCGCAGACGCTCGTCCTCGTTCTCGCCGTCGGCGCGAAGAGACGGCGCGAGGCCGAGCAGCTCGGCGGGACGCCGCTTGCGGCGGCGAAGCTCGTCCGTCGCGGCGTTCGTGGCGATGCGGTACAGCCACGCCCGGAAGTTGGCATCGCGCGGCAGGCGACGCAGCGCGCGGTAGGCGCGCAAATAGGCATCCTGGGTGACGTCTTCCGCCACGGTCGCATCCCAAACGATGCGATAGACGTAGTTGTAGATCGCCCGGTGCTGGGTGCGCACCAAGTCGGCGTAGACGGTTTCAGCCTCAGTGGGGCTCAACCGACCCGTCTCCGCCACGGCCATCGCCTCGTTCGGCAGGGTAATCGCCATCATCGCCCTGTTGAAACGCGCATCATCCGACGTGTGTGACCTCCGCCCGCGCCGCCCGGTCATGTGATCGACCGCACCGTCCCAACGGCATCGCAGCCGTCGGCATGGGGTAACGACGATCATAGCATGGCGGTTCAGCGGGTCATCGACGGCTTTGGGCGACCGATTGAACCGGCAGCGGCCTGTTCCCGTTGGAATGGGCAGGGGACGCGGCCCCCGGGAGTGACGGCGGCCGCTCAAGGAGGTGTCGATACGATGGCTCTTCGCACTAGGGCTCTTGGCACTGGGGCGGCGTTTCGCGCAAGGGTCGCTCATCTGCCGCCCGATGCGGCCCAGCCCGCGACAGACCCGTCCGTGACCGACCAGTCGGATGCGGAGCTGATCGGCCGTGCCAAGGCAGGCGATGCAACCGGGTTCGCCGGGTTGTACGCGCGCCACCATGTGGCCCTCTACCGCACCGCATTGGCGATGACGCGCCACCAGGCACGGGCCGAGGAGCTCGTTCAGGACACGTTTCTGCGCGCCTACCGCCACTTGGGGCAGGTCGTCCTGGCGCCGAGCGCATCGCTTCGGCCGTGGCTGCAGCGGATCCTGATCCACCTGGTCTACGACGACGCGGCGCGCCGAACGCACGCGACCGTGTCGCTTGACGCGGTACAGGAGCGCGTCTCGGCGCCCCTGCAAGTGCCGACGGAGCGTCGGATCGAGGCGCGCGAGCTGCGCCGTACGATCGCCGACGCCATCCGACAGCTGCCCGAGAAGCACCGGCTCGTCGTCATCCTGTTCTACCTGCACGATCTCGATGTCGGCGAGATTGCCGAGACGCTCGGCGTGCCGCCGGGAACCGTGAAGTCACGGCTGTTCTACGGCCGCTCTCGGCTACGGGAGCTCCTGGCGTCCGAGGATCCATCGGCCGAGGGGCGCGTCGGCGCGATCGGGGCGGTTGGCGCGGTGATCGGATAGTCCGATTTGCCCGCTTTGCGCAGGCCGCGGGCCTGTACTAGAGTGACGCTTGGGATGAATGAGCCCATCATCGGCGACGCTGAGTTGGTTGCGCGCGCGGCGTGTGGGGACGGCATGGCGTTCGAGACGCTGTACCGTCGTCACCACGTGCCGCTGTTTCGCACGGCGCTCGCCATGACCGGGCAGGTCAACGCGGCCGAGGACGTGCTGCAGGACGCATTCGTTCGCGCCTACCGCCACATCGGTCGCGTGCAGCTCGCCGAGGGCGCATCGCTGCGGCCATGGCTGCACCGCATCGTCGTCAACCTGGCCCGGGATCTGGCCGCACGACGCGAGCCGATCGTCACCAGCGACACCGACCTCGAGCGCTTCGCGAACGGTGGGCCGTCGCTGGAACGAACGGCCGAGCGGCGCGAACTGAACCGGATCGTGGCCGAGGCGGTAGACAGACTACCGTTCGATCAGCGGCTCGTGGTCGTGTTGTTCTACACGCAGGACATGGACGTGGAACAGATCGCGGCGACGCTCGGGATCCCGCCGGGGACCGTCAAGTCCCGGCTATACTATGGTCGGGTTCGCTTGCGCGCGGCGCTGGCTGAGGACGTACGGCTGGTTGCTTCGCGGGCGATGGAACAGGTGTACAGCGATGGACGAGGCTAGTGAGATGAAGCGGAATTCGACGCGCGCGGGCGGCGGCGCGCCGCGGCACCCGTGGTATGACGATCGGCTCGGGCGCGCCGTACGCACCGGGTTGGGCGACGTGCGCAACGCACGGCCGTCGGATGACGTGTGGCTGCGCATCGCGAGCGATCTCGGCATCCCGGCGGACGCGGGACTGGCCGTCGGGCTCGCGGCGACCCCGAACGGCTGGCGCCGTCGCCTCGAGCGATGGCGCGTCGAGCTGATCTCCCCCTTCCGGCGACTGGCGTCGATCAGCGCCATCGCAGTGGCGGTGCTCGTCGTCGGCCTGAGCTTCGACGTCGTGCTGTCGGGCCAGTCGGGCCAGTACGGCGGCCCATTCGCATGGACGACCGCCGGACTCCATCAGATCGGCGTTCCGCAGGATGAAGCCGGCATCCAGCCTTCGCCGCAGAACCGCGCCCCGGCCGACATGTCGGCGGCACGCTGGTGGCCGGACGACGTTGTCGCTCGCCGAAGAGATCGCGATGGGTCGCGCGGTTCGCCGCTCGTCCTCGCTCCCGCGTACGCCGGCCGACCCCCTGCGCGCGTCGTTGTCCCTCGCTAGTACACCGCCACTGCCGAATCTCCGGGATCCACGCTCTGGTGGCAACCCCGAGCGTGTCCAGTGGTGGTGCGCTCGGGTCGTCTGCGGAATCGTCGGCCTCGGATTCGGCGCGGCCGTGCTCGGCTGTGGGGTCGCACCGTCCCGGCCGACGGTCGAGGTCGATGGCCGCGCCCGACTCGACGGTGCGGCGCCTCCGTCCGCGACGCGCACGCCTGCCGAGGACGCGGCCGTCCGCGATGGCGGCGTCGGCGTCGAGAACGCGCAGTCCCGTGCCGCGGGCAGCGATGGTTCGGCTGCGGGATCCCGTGCGCCGGGAACGGCCCTGCCGCGGACCGGCGGCACGCTCCGCCTGCCTGGAGCGGCACCGACGACGCTGGATCCGCACCGCGCCCGTGACGTCGTGTCGGCCGAGTACATCTACGAGGTCTTCAGCGGGCTCGTCACGCTGTCCAACGATCTGAAGGTCGTGCCCGATCTGGCCGAGCGGTGGACCGTGTCGTCGGACGGGACGGCCTTCACGTTCACGCTGCATCCCGCGCGCTTTCACGACGGCACGGCGGTGACGTCGGAGGACGTGCGCTGGAGCCTCGAGCGGGCTTGCGATCCGGACACCGCGCCCGACCTCGCCGCCACCTATCTGGGCGATGTCGTCGGTTGTGCCGACAAGCTGGCCGGGCGCACGGCAACGCTGGCGGGTGTGACGGCCGACGATCCGACCCACATCACGATCCGAATCGACACCCCGCGGGCCGACTTCCTGGCCAAGCTCACGTATCCGACGTCATTCGTGCTGGACAGGCGGCAGGTCGAAAGCGATCCCGACTGGTCGGACCACCCGATCGGGACGGGTCCGTTCCGGCTGACGAGCCACGAGGCCGAAACGCGCATCCGTCTCGAGCGACACGCAGGCTACCACGGCGCCCGCGCCCTGCTCGACGCCGTCGAATACGACCTCCGCCCGCTCGACCCGGTCACGCGCTTCGAGAACGGCGAGCTCGATGCCTCGCCGGTGGGTGCGTCCGATCTTGCGCGCGTCCAGGACCCGCTGAACCCGCTGTCGCACCTCGTGGTTCAAGGGCCGGGCGATCTCGGCGTCAGCTACATCGGGTTCAACACGCGCATGGCGCCGTTCGACGACGTCCACGTCCGCCGCGCGTTCAGCTTGGCGGTGGACAAGCCGCGCCTCGCGTCGTTGGTCCTGCGCGGCGCCGTCCGCCCGGTCGACACGATCCTTCCGCCCGGCATGCCCGGGTTCGACGCGGCGAGGAGTCCGCTCAGCCACGATCCGCCGGACGGACCCGCGCTCGCCCGAGCCGAGCTCGCCGCATCACGCTACGCCGGCGCGTTGCCGCCGATCACGATCGTGGCCAGCGGCGGGGGCGGCAACAGCCCTTCGACGCTGGCCGTCGTCGAGGCATGGCGCGACGTGCTCGGCGCCGAGGTGACGATCGAACAGGCGCCGTGGGACACCTTTCAGGCCGACATCGACCGCGGCGTCTACCAGGCTTGGCCCCTGGGCTGGGTGGCGGACTATCCGGACCCGCAGAACTTCCTCGACGTCCTGTTCCACAGCGGCAGCGCCCTGAACGCGACCCGCTACGCCAACCCCGAGGTCGATGCGTGGCTGGTGGCGGCCCGCACGGAGCTCGACGCCGACGCGCGGCTGGCCCTGTACGCGAAGGCGGAGAGCCGGATCCTGGCCGACGCACCGTGGCTGCCCCTCGTGTCGGGCATCGAGACATGGCTGGTGGCGCCAAACGTGCGCGGCTTCACGGTGCCGCCGATCGTCGTCCAGCGGCTGGGGCAGGTCTGGTTCGCCTCCGAAACCAAGGGCCAATGAACCGGCATCGCGGTGCGAACGTTGTTCCTTGCGATTCGCGTCGACGCGGACGGAGCAGCGGTCACCGGCCGCACCACCGACTCGGCAGTTCACAACCCGGTTGACGGTCCGGCGCGCCATGTTACAATGGCCGCGCGCTCCGGGGGCATCTTGCCCTCCGGTGGGTCGTACCTTCGGATCGGGCTGTGTGCCCTCGAGCGTTCGGTGTGGACCAGCGGACGGCAACCCTTTCCCCCGTCCCGTCACCCACCGACTTAGTCGGGTAGACCAGGAGGAGAACGCAACGTGAAGACCCCATTTGCAAGCAAGCGGCTTGCCCTAGCACTCGGAATGGCGATGACGGGATTGCTCGTCGCCTGCACGCCGCCGGGTGACGGCGGCGTGGAGCAGGGCGCGGAAAGCGAAGCGCCCGCGGCCATCACCGACACGGAAGCGGCCGACACGACGCCGATGTCGGAGCCCGTCGCGGCCGACGCCGAGGCCGGCATGGACGTGATGGCGTACGACAAGTCGGCGACGAAGGGCGCGGACGGCACGCTCGTCATCGGCCAGGCGCAGGAACCGGACGTGCTCTACACCCACGGCGCCACGATGCTGGCCTCGACGCACGTCCTCAACTCGCTCTATGACGGCCCGATCGAGGGGCTGTCGTACGACTATCAGGCCGTGACCGTCAAGGCGCTGCCGAAGATCGAGAACAACGACGGCTCGGCATCGCTGGCGATGGTCAGCGTCGATGCCGGCGGCAAGTACGTCGACGCGACGACCCAGGAGGTCACGACGGCCACGGCCACGGTGGCCGACCTTGGCCAGCTGACCGTTCGGTGGACCTTCGTCGACGGTTTGATGTGGCAGGACGGGACGCCCGTGACGGCCGAGGACTCGGTCTGGAGCAAGACGCTGGCGTGCGACATCGACTCGCCGACGAGCAAGTTCCTGTGCGACCGCACCGTGAGCTACAAGGCGATCGACGATCACACCGTCGAGTGGGTCAGCCTTCCGGGCTACACCCCGCAGGACTACTTCACGAACGTCTACACGCCCCTCCCGCGCCACCAGCCCGGCGCCGGCGGCAAGGCGATGTCCGAGATGACCGCCAAGGACATCCTCGAGGACAACGAGTTCAACCGCAAGCCGTGGTCGTACGGTCCGTTCATGATCGAGGAGTGGTCGGACGGCGACTACATCAAGCTCACGCGGAACCCGAACTACTGGCGCGCAGCCGAGGGCCTGCCGATCCTCGACACCGTCATCCACAAGTTCATCAAGGACTCCAACGCGCTCCTCGCGGCGCTGCGCACCGGCGACATCGACGTCGCGACGCAGGACGGTCTCGACATCACGATGTTCGATGACCTCGAGGCCGCCAACACGGGTGGCGAGGCGACGCCGTACTACGTTCCCGGCACGGTCTGGGAGCACATCGACTTCAACCTGCAGCCGCTGGACGATCGCCCCGCCTTCGGCGCGTGCAAGGACGTCCGCCTGGCGATCGCCTACGGCACGGACCGCGCGACGATGGCCGACGAGATCCAGAAGGGCAAGACGACGGTCGCGGACACGATCATGCCGGCCGAGCACTGGGCCTATCCGCCCGAGGGCATGCTGACGTCGTATCCGTACGACTCGGAGAAGGCGATCGAGATGCTCGAGGCGGCCGGGTTCACCGATCCGGACGGCGACGGCACGCGAACGGCGGCGCAGGACATCACGTGCTCGGTCGTCACCGGCGTGGACGGGGCGACGACCGACAAGGTCATCAAGGCCGGCACGCCGCTCGAGCTCAAGCTGAACACGACGAAGGGCAACGTGATGCGCGAAGAGACGACGCTGCTCTTCCAGCAGAACATGACCGATATCGGCGTCAAGGTCAGCCTGGAGTACCTGCCGGCCGACACCCTCTTCGCCAAGAACGAAGAGGGCCCGCTCACCGGTCGCCGCTACGACCTCGGCGAGTTCGCGTGGGTGTCCGGTGTCTCGCCGAGCGTCGGACTCTACTGGTGCGACCAGATCCCGTCGCCGGAGAACAACTGGGCCGGCCAGAACAACCCCGGCTACTGCAATCCGAACTACGACAAGGTGTCGAAGACGGCCGACAACACCCTCGAACGTGACGAGGCGTTGCCGATGTACCATGAGGCGCAGAAGATCTTCAGCGACGAGCTGCCGGTCCTGCCGCTGTTCGCCCGGGTGAAGGTAATGGCCACCAAGCCGGAGGTCATGAACTTCATGCCGAACGCCACGGTCAGCAGCGAGACCTGGAACATCGAGACCTGGGGCTTCGCAGCCGCACCGTAACCCTGCTCGGCGGTCGCTCTGACCGCGACCAGGTTCGCTGGATGTCAAGATGAGCCACGCTGGGCCGGCGCCACGCCAGGTGCCGGCCCAGCGTGCTCCCGGCGACCGGACACTTTCCGGTGTCTGCCGGGCGTTGCCAAGGGGAAAGGGAACCCATGAGCGCCTACCTGATCCGCCGCCTGATCCAAATGGTCATCGTGCTCATCATCTCTTCGATGGCGATCTACACGCTGCTCAACATGGTGCCGGGCGGTCCGTTCGACGGGCTGATGCAGAATGCCGACGCGAAGACACGCGTGACGCCCGAGCAGATCGAGCGCATGAACGCCATGCTCGGCCTCGACAAGCCGCCGGCCATTCGCTTCATCGCCTGGGCCACCGGCGACGATTGGATGGGCGTGCTCGACGAGGCGTGGGCAGGCGACGGGCGCGGCATCATCCGAGGGGACTTCGGGATGTCGTTCAAAGAGCGCCGACCCGTCCTCGAAATGATGGGGGACCGAATCAAGAAGACGGTCGTCATCACCGGCCTGTCGGCCATCCTGGCGATCGTCATCGCCATCCCGATCGGCATCTTCTCGGCGGTGCGCCAGTACTCCAAGGCGGACTACGCCGTGACCTTGTTCACGTTCATCGGCACCGCGATCCCCGGGTTCTGGTTCGCGCTCATGGCGATCGTGCTCTTCGGCATCAAGTTCCAGGACTGGGGGTTGCCACAGCTGCCCACGAAGGGCTGGGCGTCGCTGCGCGCTCCGAGACCGGGAACGTTGACGCATACCCTCGGGGTCACGCAGGGCTCGTTGGCGGACGTCGCCCTGCACCTGGTGATCCCGGTGGTCGTGCTCGGACTCCTGCAGATGGCCGGTTGGACCCGCTTCATGCGCTCCAGCATGCTCGAGGTCCTGCAGCAGGACTACGTTCGCACCGCGCGCGCGAAGGGCCTTGGCGAGAGGTTTGTCGTCATCAAGCACGCCCTTCGCAACGCGCTCATCCCGCTGGTGACCATCGTGACCTTCGAGCTGCCGTTCCTGTTCGGCGGGACGATCCTGTTGGAGCAGATCTTCTCGATCCCCGGCATGGGCCTCATGTACTTCGAAGGCCTGAGCCAGTTCGATTGGCCGGTCGTCCAAGGCTATCTGCTCATCTCGGCCGTATTGACGGTGATCGCGACGCTACTCTCGGACATCTTGTACACCGTGGTCGACCCGCGGATCCGGCTGGGCTAGTACCCTCTCGAGGAGGATCCTCATGGCCGTTGCAGAGCTGACATTTGGACGCGAGGAACTGGCGGCAGCGCAGGACGAGTCGCAGTTGTCGGTGGTCTGGCGTCGATTCCGACGCCACAAACTCGCCGTCGTCGGGCTGTCGATCGCGATGCTGTTGGCGCTGACATGCTTCATCGGGCCGGTCGTTTCCCCGTACGCGGCGAACAAGATCGAGGCCGGCGGCGTCGCCTATCGTGGGCTCAAGAAGCTCAGTCCGGGCACGGCGGTGACGCTGGAATGGGATCGCGGCGTTCCCGAACGGGCGAACGACGACCGCATCGTCGCGTTCTCGACGGGTTGGGTCGGCGCCAAGGATCCGGCCAATGAGATCGAGCATCGCCTGTACATCCTCGGCACGGACAATTCGGGACGCGATACCCTCACGCGGCTCATGCAGGGCGGGCGGGTTTCGCTCTCCCTGGCGCTGATCGTCGTGCTCATCCAGCAAGTCCTCGGGACGATCATCGGCGCGATCAGCGCATACTACGGCGGCTGGGTGGACAGCGTCATCATGCGCGGCGTCGACTTCCTGATCACCCTCCCGTCGCTGCCGATCTTCATGGTGTTGCAGGTCATCCTGCGCGACAGGGGGATCCCGGGCGGTTCGATCGGCGTGCTCGCGGTCGTGTTCATCGCGCTCGGCTGGACGGGTTCGGCGCGCCTGGTGCGGGGGATGGTCCTGTCGCTCAAGAATCAGGAGTTCGCCGAGGCCGCGCGGGCAATGGGCGCATCGGACCGTCGGATCGTCCTGCGACACCTCATCCCGAACGCGCTCGCCCCGGTCCTCGTCTCGGCGACGCTCGCGATCGGCGGCATCGTCGTCGGCGAGGCATCCCTTTCCTACCTGGGATTCGGCGTTCAGCCGCCGGACCCAAGCTGGGGCAACATGCTCTCCAACGCCCAGCAGCTGATCCTCGATCAGCCGTGGGCGGTGTTCTACCCCGGCCTGGCGATCTTCCTCACCAGCCTCAGCTTCAACTTCATGGGCGACGCGCTGCGCGACGCACTCGATCCCCGCGGACAGATCCGGTAAACTACCCGCCCTGCGGGCAGCGGCCACAGCAACCACATGCCGCGTCTCTGCAACGACCGGTCGCCAGGCAAACTTGAGGTACCACCTTGACCAGCAACGGCACAGCACACGACACCCTGCTCGAGATCCGGGGGCTGAAGACGTACTTCTTCACCGAAGAGGGCGTCGTGCGTGCCGTCGACGGCGTCGACCTCTCGGTGCGCCGCGGTGAGACGCTCGGGGTCGTCGGTGAGTCCGGCTGCGGCAAGAGCGTCACGATGTTCTCGGTCATGCAGCTCGTCGGCCACCCGGGCCGCGTCGTCGATGGCGAGATCCTGTTCGACGGGCGTGATCTGCTCAAGACGTCCGCCCGTGAGATGCAGGATCTGCGCGGCAACCGGATCTCGATGATCTTCCAGCAACCCTTGTCGAGCCTCAACCCGGTCTTCCGGATCGGCGATCAGGTGGCTGAGGTGTACGAGATCCACCAAGGCCTTTCGCGGGACGACGCACGGGCGAAGGCCGTCGAGATGCTTCAGATCGTCGGCATTCCGGACGCAGCGCGCAAGGCGAAGGCGTTTCCGCACGAGATCTCCGGCGGCCAGGCGCAGCGCGTGATGATCGCCATGGCCCTGGCCACCCAGCCCGAGCTGCTCATCGCGGACGAGCCGACGACTGCGCTCGACGTGACGATCCAGGCACAGATCCTCGATCTCATGCGCGGTCTGCGCGATCGCACGAACGCCGCGATCATCTTCATCACCCACGACCTCGGCGTCGTGGCCGAGATGGCGGAGAATGTGGCCGTCATGTACGGCGGCCAGATCGTCGAGTACACGGATGTCGGCACGATCTTCAAGTCGCCCAAGCATCCGTACACCGTCGGCCTGCTGGAGTCCATCCCGGTCCTTGGCGACATCCGCGACCGGTTGGCGGTCATCCCGGGAACCGTGCCGACGCTGATCGACCTTCCGCCCGGCTGCCGCTTTGCCGGTCGCTGCGCCTCGCGCATCGAGCACAACCTCTCGATCTGCACGGCCGTCGACCCCGACCTCTTGCCCGTGGAAGAGGGTCACGTCGTCCGATGCTGGCTGTACCACGATCATCCGCCGAGCGACCACAAAGCTCCGCTCGCCACCGGCCGGTCAACCGATGAGGCCGCGCGGCGCTGGGCGCCATGACCGGCCCCGGACGACGCACGGACGCCTGACCGAATGGAACGCGAACCCCCGACCGCAAGCTGGAGCAAGGACATGGACAACGCCGCACCCGACGCGCAGGTGATCGCGTCGCCGACATTGCACGCCAACGGCGCCGACCCATCGATTCTGCAGGTCAAGAACCTGGTCAAGCACTTTCCCGTGCGCAGCGGCGTGTTGCAGCGGGTCACCGCCTGGGTCAAGGCCGTCGACGGCGTTTCGTTCGACATCCGCGAGGGCGAGACATTCGGCTTGGTCGGTGAGTCGGGCTGCGGCAAGACCACCGTCGGGCGGACGATCCTGCGCCTCGTCGAGCCGACGGCGGGCAAGGTCATCTTTCGGGGGCAGGACGTCTTTGCGACGAAGCGGCGGGACATGAAGCTCCTCCGCAAGGACATGCAGATCATCTTCCAGGATCCGTTCTCGAGCCTTGACCCGCGCATGCCCATCGGCCAGAGCATCGGCGAGGGCCTGCACGTCCACGGGATCACCGGTGCCGCAGCCGACCAACGGGTGCGGCAGGTGCTCGACGAGGTCGGCCTGCACCCGGAACACAGCCGCCGCTATCCGCATGAGTTCTCGGGCGGCCAGCGGCAGCGCATCGGCATCGCTCGAGCGCTGGCGCTGCGGCCCAAGCTCATCGTGTGCGACGAGCCCGTTTCGGCCCTCGACGTGTCGATCCAGTCGCAGGTCCTCAACCTGTTGAACGATCTGCAGAAGGAATACGGCCTCACCTACCTCTTCATCGCCCACAACCTGAGCGTCGTCGAGCACATTTCCAACCGCGTCGGCGTGATGTACCTCGGTCGCATGGTCGAGCTGACCGATCGACGCGAGCTGTTCGTGAACCCGCTGCACCCGTACACCAAGGCCCTCATCAGCGCCGTACCCGTGCCCGACCCAACGCTGAAGCGCGAGCGGATCATTCTGCAGGGCGATGTGCCGAGCCCGCTCAACCCTCCTTCCGGCTGTCGGTTCCACCCGCGCTGCCCGATCGCGGTCGAGCGCTGCAAGCGCGTCGAGCCGGCTTGGCGCGATGTCGGTTCGGCCGGCACCGAGCACTGGGTGCAGTGCGATCAGGTGGAGCCCAAGATCGAAGACGAGTAGCCCGTCGCCAGCCTCGCGCGGCGGCCTGGCTCCCCGGCGGTGATCCGGACACGTGATCGGGACAAAGCTGACGTTTCTCTGACGCGGACTGCTTGACGGTGTCGGGGAATCGGTGTATTGTGGACGGCCCGCAGGGCCGCTGACCGCGCCTCGCACGCTCCCCAGGCGCGGTCGCAATTCGGATGATGCGCCGGAATCCCGCTTACTTGGCCCTGCCCTGTCGAGGAGGAAAACTTGAAGCGCCTGTTCCCGCTGCTCGCCACCGCCGGGCTGGCTTGTCTCGCCCCGCTGTTCGGTGCTTCCGGTGCAACCGCTGCACCGCGTCAGATCACGTGCGCGAACCCGCTGCGTGCCATCGCCCCTTCCAGTCAGGACACGTTCGTCGTCACCAACGTGGAAGGCGTCGGCAAGCAGGGCGAGATGGTCGCCGGGTTGCAGACCAACATCGAGCACTTTGCCTTCGTGCAATTTGCGATGCCGTCCTCGATTCCACCGGATGCGCAGCTGTGCGAGGTCCAGCTCGAGCTCTTCTGCAACAGGTTCGTGGGTCAGAACACCCCCGCGCGGAAGGTCACCGAGCTTCTGTTCGCCAACGCCAACCGAAGTTGGGACGAGGACACGCTCAGGTTCGCCGGGATCGTGCCGAAGAAGTCCGCACCGCAATGGACCACGGACCTTGGCGAGTGTGCCGAGGGCGGCGAGTTCAAGCGCATCATCGCCAAGCCGGACGTCACCACGAATGACGGTCTGCTCGAGAGCGTCCAAGGCTGGCTGGACGGCGAGATCGACAACAACGGGTTGATCATCGGACCGACGCGGAACGACAACCTGGATGACCATCGCTTCTTCTTCACTACCCGGGACGGACAATTGCCGCCGCCGGCGGGCAATGGGCCACGGATCTTCATCTTCTACGCAGGCGGCGCAACCCCGACGTTCACGCCGTCGGTCTCGCCGACCGCCTCGAACACGCCGACGCCAAGCGTGACGCCGATTCCGTCGGACACACCGACGCCGACCGAGACGCCGATTCCGTCGGACACGCCGACGCCGACCGACACGCCCGAGCCGAGCGCGACGCCGACCGAAACGCCGGTGGTCTCCCCCACGCCGAGCCGCCGCATGGTCTACCTGCCGATCGGCCTCCGCACGGGCACGCTGTACCTCAACGAGGCGCAGGCCGCGCTGATCGCGCCGGATGGCCGGCTGCGGCGCCTCTGGCATCGGCTTTCGATCCGCTGAGATCGCGATCCGTTTCGACGTCCGTTGCGAAGGCCCGGTGCTGCAGCACCGGGCCTTCGTTCGTTCGCCCAGCCGGCGCCGGCCGCCTTGTCGATCGCCTTGTCGGTCGCCTTGTCGGTCGTGCGCCTGGTGCTATAATGGCGCCCGCGCGTTCCAACACCACAACATCTTGTGGTCAGCACCGTGCTGGGGGTCCAGCAGTCGTCATGGCCAGCGAACCGATCGAGCGCCGCGCGCGGCCCAGCCGGAACGGCTCGGGGCCGGCGTCGGCCCACGGCACGAACGACACCGTCACGCCGATCTACGACGAGCCGCAGCGCGGGCTGCCGGCGGATGGTGACGTCGTTCAGCTGGCAGCCGGTGCGCTCGGCGCCAGCACGCAAACCACCGGGCTTGACTTGGCCGCGCTGATCGAGGCGATTCTCTTCGTCACCGACCGGCCCGTTGCCGTTTCCGAGATGGCGAAGGTGCTCGAAGTGCCCCGGCCGATGGTCGAGCGCGCGTTGGGCGACCTGTCGGCCACGCTGGTGGGGCGCGGCGTGCGGCTGCTCCGGCGCAACGGCACGGTCCAGATGGTGTCCGCCCCAGAGGCGGCCCCCGTGGTACAGCGCATCCTTGGTCTGACGCAGGACGGACGCCTTTCCCGCCCGGCGCTCGAGACGCTTTCGATCATCGCCTACCGCCAGCCTCTCACCCGACCGGAGATCGAGTCGCTGCGTGGCGTCAGCTCCGAGGGCGTGCTTCGGACGCTGCTTTCTCGCGAGCTGATCGAACCGCTCGGGAGGCGGGCGACCGTCGGGAACCCGGTCGAGTACGGCACCACACTCCAGTTCCTGGCCTACTTCGGGCTGACCTGCGTGTCGGACCTGCCGCCGATCGAGGCATATGCGGCGGCGGACCGCGAACCCGACGCTGAAACCGACCAGGCGACCGACCAGGCGACCGGCGATACGAACGGCGATGCGCCGGTCGACGTCCGCTTGTAGCGGCTGAGCAGCCAGCAGCGTGGCGCGGGAGCGTTTGCAGAAGGTCATCGCCGCGGCAGGGCTGTGCTCGCGCCGTCGGGCGGAAGAGCTGATCGCCGCAGGTCGCGTCCAGGTGAACGGGGAAGTCGTCACGGTGCTCGGCACGACCGCCGACCCGCACTCGGACACGATCGTTGTCGATGGTGCTGAGCTGACGGCCGAGCCGTTCGAGTTCTGGGCCGTCCACAAGCCGCCCGGTGTCGTCACCACCCTCAAGGATCCGGAAGGGCGGCCTCAGGCGCGGGACCTCGTGCCGACGCGCGCGCGGGTCTACCCGGTCGGCCGCTTGGACGTCGCCTCGTCCGGCTTGCTCCTGTTCACGAACGACGGCGCGCTGGCGCATCGCCTGATGCATCCGCGCTTCGCGCACACCAAAGTCTACGAGGTCCTCGTTTCCGGCTATCCCAGCGAGGACGTGCTGAACCAGTTGCGCGGCGGCATCACACTGGACGACGGACCGACGCTGCCGGCCGAGGTGCGGCAGCTGAAGACGACCGGCGACGGCACGTGGCTCTCGATCACGCTGCGCGAGGGCCGCAAGCGCCAGATCCGGCGGATGCTCGAACTCGTCGGCTATCCCGTGGTCCACCTCAAGCGCGTCGCCTTCGGTCCGGTCAAACTCGGTCGCTTGCCCAGCGGTCAGGCTCGACCGCTCGCCGGCCGCGAGTTGGCGGACTTGCGCCAACTGGCCGGCGTCGCCGCGCCGCCGCGCACCGGCAACCCGCGCAACACTGCCCTTCGGGCAACCAACAAGCGGCCGCCACGCGCGGCGGCCGGCGGTACCCGCGGCAAGCCGGCGGGCCGATCGAGGTTGGGGCAGGAGTCCGGGCCGACGGCCGGTCCGCCAGGCAAGTCGCGGAGTCGCCAGGGCGGAGACCCGAAGCGCCCCCGCCCCGCCCGCCCGTGAGCGCGCCCGATTCACCGCCGACGCCCGCCGTTCATCGTCGGGCGACGTTGCCCCGGGCGATCGCGATCGACGGCCCGGCGGCTGTCGGCAAGAGCACCGTCGGGCGGGCGTTGGCCGATCGGCTCGGCTATCTCTACTTCGACACCGGGGCGATCTACCGCGCCCTGACGTGGTTGGCGTTGGAGAACGACGTGCCGGTTTCGGACGGCCCGGCGTTGGCGCAGCTGGCGACAGCGCACCCCATCATCGTTCAGCCTTCTGCCGACACCCCCGACGGCTACCGCGTCACCGCCGGCGGACGGGACATCACCGACCGCTTGCGCGCCCCGGCCGTCGACGCGCAGATCTCCGCCGTCAGCCAGCACGCCGCGGTGCGCGCCGCGCTGCTCGACGCGCAGCGGGCGGTGGCGGACGGGACCGCCGTCGTCATGGTCGGCCGGGATATCGGCACCATCGTGCTGCCCGGCGCCGGACTCAAGATCTTCCTGGAGGCTTCACCGATCGAGCGTGCCCGGCGGCGATACCGCGAGCGCCTGCGGCGCGGCGAGATCGCCGACTGGTCCGACGAGCTGGCCAGCACGGTCGCCCGCGACGCCCGCGATCGCGGACGGGCCAACGCCCCGCTCGTGGCCGCACCGGACGCGATCGTCCTGCACACGGACGAACTGGACGCAGCCGGCGTCGTCGCGGCGATCCTGGCGCATATCGACATCGGCTCGTGACGGGCACCGGCACGAACGCGGCGGGCGCATCGGCACCCCCGCGCACGATGGAGCGACGCGCAAGGCCGACGCCCGGGCCCCCGAATCGCTGGCCGCTGCCCGTGCATGTCGTGCTGACCGTCGCCGTCCTCGTCGCCCTCGTCGCCGTGAACGTGTGGTTCGTCTGCAGCCCGCTCTACCTGCGCTTGGCCTACGGTCCGCTGCGCCCGCCCGACGCGCCGCTGGCCGGACCGCCGGACTGGGTCGCCGATGCGGCGGATGCCACGGCCGGCTACGTTGCCGCCCGCCGAGGTCGCGAGGCCGTTGCCCTGCTCGTCGACGCCCCTGACGCGGCGGTCGGCGCCCGGGCCTTGGCGGATCGCGTCCCGACGCCCGCCGTTGCGGGGCGCGCCCCGGCGCGCATCGGATCGGCGGACGCCGGCACGGCAACGGGCATCGTGCCCGGCCGCACGCTGTTCGATCAGGCCGAGCTGGACCACCTGGCCGATGTCCGCCGCATCATCGAGCGGTTGTTCGCGCTCGGCATCGCCGCCCTCGCCGGCCTCGCGCTGGCGCTGGCCGCCGACGCCGCCACCGGTCGACGACGGACGCGGGCGGCGCTCGTGCACGGCGGTCAGCTGGCCGTCGGGCTCACCGTCCTCGTCGGCGTGCTCGTGGCGGTGGCGTGGGACGGGCTGTTCACCGCGTTCCACATGCTCCTGTTTCCACCGGGCACGTGGCAGTTTCCGTCCGACAGCCGTCTGATCCAGCTCTTCCCGGACTGGTTCTGGCAGAGCGCGGCGGCGGTGCTCGCAGGGTTGCTCCTGGTCGAAGGGCTCGTCGTCCGCCGCGTGGCCGGCCGTCCGCGGGCAGGTCGATGACAACGCCGTCGGCCCGCCGCGCCGCCCGATCGACGTCGAGCGGGTCGGACGATCGCGCGCTCCTGGAAGCCGTTCCGCCGACGCACCCGATGGCCTATCGGCTCGCCTTCTGGTTCATGCGCCGGCTGTTCGACCACTACCTGACGACGCACATCTCCGGCCGCGAGCACCTGCCTCCGCCCGGCAACGGCGCAATCCTGGCGATCAACCACACGAGCGCCCTGGACTATGTGGCCGGCCACGCCTTGGGCCGCCCCGGCTTCGTCGGGATCAAGCGTGAGGCCGCCTATCGTCCGCTGCGCTGGATCGGCGGCATTCCGGTGAAGCGCGACGAGCAGGACATGACGGCGCTGCGTTCGATGCGGGCCGTCCTGGCCAGCGGCCACGTCCTCGGCATCGCCCCCGAGGGCACGCGCAGCCGCGACGGCCGGCTGCTGCCCTTCGACCCGGGCTTCGTGTGGTTGGCGCTGAAGGTCGACGTGCCGGTGATCCCGTGCGCGATCCACGGCGCGCACGTGCTGTTGCCGCCCGGTCGCCGCTTCCCTCGTCGCGGTCAGCTGTGGGTGCGCATCGGCCCGCCGCTGCGTTGGCCCGATGCCGGCCCCCGCCCGTCCCGTGAAGCGCTGCAGTCGATGGCGGACGAGACGCGCCAAGCGATGCTGGCGCTCCTGGCCGAGCTTGAGGTGGAGAGCGGCGTCGCGAGCCCTGCGCTGGCATGGGAGCGCGCCGCAGGATCCGCAGCGCCGCCGTCGTCGTTCGCTTCGTGACGACCGGCCGGAGCGCGATCGCGCAGCATTACCGGGCCGGGCGATCGGCTGCGCCGTGAGCCGCAGCCGTGCCTTCAGCGTCCCCGGCGCTCACCCTCGTCCAGCGGCCGAACCGTCCACGCCGCGACATCGAGGCGGCGCGCGAAGTGGGCCAGCGGCGCAGGCTCGGGCAGCGCGATGCCGATGGGCTCGGCCATCGTGTTCCGCGCGACGTCGACGGCCGCCGGCTGCAATGGCCATTGCGCGTGGTCGATCTCGCCGCAGCCGACGCGGCCGCGGCGGTCGACGCTGAACAGGGCGTAGCGCTCGGTCAGCCAGTGGTCGAGCGTGCCGGGGGCGGCGAGGGCGGCCGGGCCGGTCGGCCGGTAGCAGCCGGCGAAGGTCGCACTCGGCGCGCCGTGGTGGGTGCGGGTGCTGCTATATCGGATGGCGGCGACGTCGCCTCGGCCACCAAGTCCTGCGACGCCCGTGCCGGCCACGTCGCCCGCGTCATACGCGTCGACCTCGATCCGCGCGTCGAAGTACGGCAGGCCGAACCAGGCGCGGGCGGCGCGGACGGCCAGCCGGCTCGTCGCGTCCAGGCTGAAGAACCAGACGCCCGTCCGGCCGTCGGGGGCGACGGCGTACGTGCGGACGTTGATTTCGGGGAAAGCGGCGGTGCCGGGGATGGGCGGCAGTCCGCGCAGGCGGATGCCGGACATCCGGAACGGGACGACGCCCAGCCACGCCCGGCCGTCGAACGTGTCAAGCCGCAGAGGCGGCGGGATGAACGCTTCCAACGACGCGGGAGCGACCGGCCAGTGGAGGAAGAGGAGGTCGTGCCACGTCATTGCCATCGCCCATCGTCGTGCGGGGACGGGCCACGGGCGGTGGGTCGACGCGGCGGTGGCGTCGATGATGCCGCCGCCATCGTCGACGTCGACACCGAAGGACCGATCAGCCGCGCGGTCGACATCGTGCCGGGTCATCTCAACGGACCGCCGCGAGGAGATGCAGCGCGCCAAGCGCCGCGAACGCGGCCATGACCAGCCAGTCGCCGCGGCGGCGACCCAGGTAGCGCTGGCTGGCCGCGCGCACGGCATAGAACCCCGCGATCCAGGCGGCGAGAAGCCGCCCGTGCGGCGTCGCGATCCACCGCGCGGCGAGGATGTCGGCGACGCCGATGGACAGGATCGTGTAGCTCACGCAGTGGTTCATCACCCATGCGATGCCGTGCACGTCGGCGCGCGTCGTGGCGTAGGCGAGGCGCGTACCGGGCAGGCGCAGCGGGCGGAGCGGCGGACCGGCGGCGGGGATCGCGGTGCGGAAGTCGAGGAGCCGGGGGAAGAAGAAGTGGAGCATGCCGAGGCCGACGGCGAAGATGCCGGCGAGGCGGAGGGCGGCCGACAGCGCAGCGTCCATCGTCACGGTCGGCTGTTGTGCTTGAGGTGGCCGTACCACGCGATCGTCATGCGAACCCCGGTACCTTCGATCGATGCTCGGGATTGTAGGCGATCGGGCCGCGGTGGCGTCCATATGCTGCAGTCCCATCGACCGTCCGTGTCCCGTCAGCATCCCGTCAGTCACTTCGGTCGTACCGGTCGCGTCTTGCTCTACTGCCGGCCCGGCGCCGGACACTGCCCGTCCGATCGACGGGCTCCCCCAACTCCCCCCCCAAGGAGACCGCAGATGACCTCCCCCCTCCGCGCCGTTCGCACCCTTGTCGCCGCCCTGACCCTTGCGATCGCCGCCACCATCCTGGCCGCGCCCCACGCCGCCTTCGCCGCGACCCCCGCCGGCGACTCCCAGCCCACCACCCTCGCCGACCACGCCGTGCTCACCAATATGAACGGCGGCTCGCACGCGTCGTACACGCCCGTCCTTCAGGCGTGCAAGACATACACCGTGCGGCTGAACTACGACATGCGCCCCTACGGCATGCCCGTCGAGGAGGCGATCGGCTTCCAGGTCTGGAACAACAACGGCGACGCGCTGTTGACCGACAGCCCGTACGGCGAGCGGCTCTGGGAAGGCGGCTCGCAGCACTACTACCTCCAGAGCGTCCGCCGGGTCGACAACGCCTGGATCGAAGAGGTGACGTTCCACGTCCCGTGCGGCGAGACGAACCCGAACTATTCCATCCAGGTGTTCAACTATGCCCCGGAGAGCACGCTCCACTTCACGCTGAGCCTGCCGACCGACATGCAGTAGCCTCCGCCCGGTTCGACACGATCACGGCGATCCCCACGCCGGCCGGCGGACGCGTCGGCCGGCGTGGGGTCATCGGAGTGGCGCTGCGGGTCATGCGAGCAGCGCGACCACGTCGTCGTGCCCCCCCGCCTCCGCCACCTCGCGCGCCGTCTTGCCCTGGTAGTCCTGCCACGTCAGGTCCGGCGTGTCGTTGGCCATCAGGTAGCGGACGATCGGCGCGTTCCCGCCCCGTGCCGCGTTATGCAGTGCGAACGAGACGCCCAGCCGCGCGCCGCGGCCGTGGAGCAGCGTGACGACGTCGACGTCGCCCGACAAGGCCGCGTGGGCAAGGAGCGGGATGCCGTGCGCGCCGAACGCCTCGATGCGCGCGGCGTCCTCGGCGAGCAGGCGATCGATGTCGGCTGTGCGGCCGAGCATCGCCGCAGTGCATATCGACAGCGGCGCGCCCGCGTCGAGCAGGAACTCGGCGATCGGTGTGTTGCCGACGTGGGCGGCGGCCATGACGGCCGTCTCGACGTCGCCCGGCCGCCACTCGTGGCCCATGTCGAGCAGGGCGGGGTGCTCGACGAGCATGGAACGGACCGCGTTCAGATCGCTGTGGCCGGCGATGACGAACGCACGAACGAGATCGGGCGATAGGGGTTCGGGCATCGAAACGCTCCTCGGCGGCTCGGTGGGCGTGTCGGATCGACTTCGACGATACTCTACGTCGATGGATCGAAGATCGCCCAACGGAGTCAGCCGATGTCCGGTTCACTCGACCGCAGCCGAATGGCCGGCACGCGCTGGGATCCGACGCAGTACATGCGCTTCGGCGACGAGCGGACGCGCCCGGCGGTCGAGCTGCTGGCGCGCATCCCCCACCCGAACCCCCGCGTCGTCGTCGACCTCGGCTGCGGCACGGGCAGCATCACGCGGCTGCTCGCCGAGCGCTGGCCGGCGGCCGAGGTCGTGGGCATCGATCACTCCCGAGAGATGTTGGCGGCAGCCGCGTCCGAGCCCTCCCCCATCCGGTGGGTCGAGGCGGATGCGTACGACTGGCGGCCGGAAGCGCCGGTCGATGTGCTCTTCAGCAATGCCACGCTGCAGTGGCTGACGGGTCACGACGTCCTCGTGCCGCGGCTGATGGGCTTCGTGGCGCCGGGCGGCTGGCTGGCGCTCCAGATGCCGCTGAACTGGGCCGCGCCGTCGCACCGGCTCATGCGCGAGACGCTGGCCGACGGAGGGCCGGACGGCGGTCCGCTCGGCACGACCGCGTTACGGGCCGCGCTCGACGTACCGTGGGTGGCGGAGCCGGAGCGGTACTATGACATCCTGGCCGACACCGCCACCGACATCGACATCTGGGAGACGACGTACCTGCACGTGCTGGACGGCGACGACCCGGTCGTCGAGTGGGTGAAGGGCACGGGGCTCAGACCGGTCCTCAGCGGGCTGGACGACGGCGAGAGAGCGACGTTCTTGCGGGCGTACGCGCGGCGGCTGCGCGCGGCGTACCCTCGGCGGGTGGACGGGCGGACCGTGTTTCCGTTTCGGCGCGTGTTCATCGTGGCGCGGAGGGCGTGAGGCGTGTACGCGACGCAACACCCGATTCCCATCCCCCATCGCCCTTCGCAACCCGATGCCCGGTAGGGGCAGGTCCCCGTGCCTGCCCCGTAGGCCCCACGCTCCACGCGTCCCCACGGCCCACACCACGCCCTGTGATTCCCTTGTTTGGGTCGGTTGGGGCGCGTGATGGGACGGCCTACGGGGCAGGCACGGGGACCTGCCCCTACCGGGCATCGCCATCGGACCGTGGGCATGGGTCGTTTACGATGCGCCTACATCTTGGCGCCACGCCGCGACCGCCGTCCGCGTCGCCGCCAACCGCTGCCCCCACGCTGCGGCGTAGATCGCCCACGCCGGGTGCGCCGCCGCCCAGACGGCGTGCCTGCTCTGCGCCGCCGCCCAGCGCGCGTCGAGGGCGTCGAGCAGCGCGGCGACGGCGTCGTGACGGCCGGCGGCTTCGAACACGCCGCGCAGCATCATCCGGCGGTCGCCCATGCCGATCGGCAGGCCAAGGGCGGTGGCAGACGCGGCGATTTCGGTGCGGGTGAGGTAGAGGCCGGCATCCCGCGGGATGAGGAGCGCGTCGAGGATGTCGCGCAGTCGGACGCCGGCCGCCGGATCGGGGCCTCCGTCGGACGCGCGGCCGGCGCCATCCGTCGCGTCCTCGTCGCCCGTTTCGACGTCGAAGCCTGCGGCGATGCCGAGGCCGCTGTCGTTCCCGCGGAAGATCTGCCGCGGCGGTAGGATTGGCAGGACAGCGGCGGTCGAGGGCGGCAAGGTCGAGAGAGGCAGATCGTCGGCGAGGGAGAGCACGGTGTCGAGCGTTTGACGTGCGGCGGCGGCGTAGAGCGGGTGGATGTCGGCATGGGCGAGCGCGTCGGCGAAGATCGGGAGCCAGACGAGGAGATGGTCGGTAAGGACGGCGGTCGCTCCGCCGCCGAGGTCGGCCAGCGCGAGCAGTTGAACGCCGAGGTGGTCCGGGGCCGGCACCCGCAGGCCCGGCGGCGGGGACCAGCCGCAGCGGGCGAGCGTCGCTCGGAAGCGTGCCGTCGACGGCGCATCGAGCATCGCCGTCGGGTCGACGAAGACGCTCTCGTGCGGCGGCACGTGGCGGCTGACGAGGTCGAGCCACGCGACGGCGAGGTCGTGGCGCACGCCGTCTCCTCCACCGTCGCCGCCGTCGCCACCGTCGCCGCCGTCGCCGCCGCCCGACGGGACGTGCTCGGCCAAGCCCGGCGTTCGGCGCAGGGCGGCGATGAGATCGGCGTCAGGCTCGGCGAGCCAGAGGCGGGCAAGGAGGTGGGGGTGCGTTTCGGACAGGCGCGTGCTCAACGGCGGGGCTGCATGCGCATGTGCGGTACGACCGTGCTCTCTGGAGCCGGCACCTCAATCCTCGTCCGGCGTCGGCAATCCGGCGATGTATGCCTGGATCGCTTCGAGCTCGTCGTCGCTCAGCGCGGCCGAGTAGTCCTCCCACGGCATCTCGTCGGGGTCGAGTTCGTTGTCGGTCGGGTCGACGCCGGTGCGGATCGTGTCGCGCCACTCCTCGGCCGTCCACTCCTCCGCGTAGACCGTCAGATCGGGACCGCTCGGGCCGTTGCCGCCGTCCTTGCCTTGCAGGTCCTCGCCGTGGCACTCGGCACAGGCCATGATCGTCGTCAGGTACTTGCCCCACTTCTTCGGCGAGTCCGTGTCCGGCGGGTCGATCTCGTCTTCGATCGGATCCTGGACCGCCAGCGGGAACATCCCGGCGCCGATGAACAGGGTAGCCATCGGCCCGATCACGCGCTCGGGCACCTCGTCGTCGATCTCGGGCTGGGTACGGAGATAGGCGATGATCGCCGCGACGTCTTCATCGCTCATGCTGTGGAAGAAGGCCGACGGCATGATGATCAGCGGCCGGCCGTCGAAGCCGACGCCCTCGCGGATCGCGCGCGCGATCCGGCCGTCCGAGCGGTCGGCGAGCGAACCGCCGGGCGTGAGGTTCGGCGGGTAGAGGTCGCCCAAGTCCTCCAAGAAGTCGTCCTCGCCACCGTCCAGCGGGGGATCCCCGGTGCTGGAATGGCAGCCCGCGCATGCCTCCGCCAAGTGCGCGCCGCGGTCGATCGCCGAGGCCGAGGCCTCGACCTCGATGTCGGAGATCGGATGGTCATCCTGGCTGCGCAGCCGATAGAGCCCGATCATCAGGACGACCGCCGCCAACGCCGCAGCGACGGCTACGACCCCCCCGACGATCGCGCCGATCCACCGCCCCCACGGCTGGGCGACCCGCCACGCCCGCCGCGTCGCCCAAGCCGCGACGCCGGCCAGCACCGCCGCGGCCACCACCAGCCACACCACGCTCATGTTCATCCTGCAGCTGCTCCTCGTGCCTTGTTCGGATCCTGTCGCTTCGGCAACTCCGGCAATCGGTAGGCGTCGCGCTGTGGTCGATACGCCCTGAGCAACCAATACGGCCGCCGCGTGCCGTCGGGCGAGACGTCGTCGGCGCCGCGGGCCATGGCCAACCACTCGCGGTACACCGCCATCGACCGCGCCGTGTCCACATGGACGTCGCCGAGGCGGTCGTCGGGCCGGGCCGGCTGGATCGTCACCTTCTGATGCCAGCAGTGCATGCCCGTCACCGGGTCCGGATGGACCGGGAACGTCAGGTTCTGGTGGACGCCGACGTCCTTCCACCACACGCGCGACGAGTCCGGATCGGCGCTCTCGAACGGTCCGGCGCCCCGGATACGGCGCATCGACCACGCCTGCCCATCGCCCTCGCCCGATGACGTCGCCGCCGACGTCGACGGGCCGTCGACGACCGGCACGCCCCCGCGCGTCAGATCGACGAGCGCCGTGCTGAAGTGCCCGCCGCCGTCCTCCGTCAGCCGCCATCGCCCGAGGTGGTGCGAGCATGCGGCGACGCCGGGGCGGATGCCCTCGGTCACCCAGAGGCGGTCGATGAAGTGGCCGATTTCGGTCGTGATCCGCACGAGGTCGCCGGTCTGCAGGCCGAGGCGCGCGGCATCGCTCGGATGGAGCCAGAGCGGGTTGTTGTGGCTGATCTCATAGAGCCACTTGCTGTTGCCGGTGCGGGTATGGATGAGCGTCGGCAGGCGGAACGTGCTGATGAGGACGACCTCGCCCTTCGCGCGGTCGACACGGCTGGGATGGACGTGGCTGGGCGTGTAGCCCGGTAGCGCCCACTCCGGCCAGCCCCACTCGGCCAGGGTGGGCGAGAAGAACTCCAGACGGCGGGAGGGGGTGTCGAAGCCGCGGCGAACGGCGGCGGTCGTGAGGTCGCGGGGGGTCGATGGCGTAAGGGTCGTATGGGTCGTATGGGTCTCATCGGACCTCTTGGACCCATGGGTCTCATCCGACGCATCCACGACCCGCCCCACGACGCGCATCCCGTCCGCGCCCGCCGGAAACGCCGGATGCGGCGTGATGTTTGCCCCATGCGCCGCCGGTGCCGGTGACCACACGACGCCGTCCGCGTCCACGCGGGCGCCGGCGAGGAGGTCGGCGGCCACGGGCTGGTCGTACGGGGCGCCGGGCCCGCGGCGGAGCTCATACGCGCCGTACTTGCGCATGTAACCGAGCGGCGTGAGGCCCTCGGCGGCGGCCTTCTCGGGCAGGCCGGGGACGTTGTGGTCGAACAGCCAGCCGTAGTAGTCGTCGACGGTCATCCGCTCGCCCGGCCGGTGCGGGGACTCGAAGTGCTTGCGGATGCCGAGCGAGCCGTCGGGATCGATCTGCCACGACAGGGCGATGAAGAACTCCGTCTCCTCCCAGACCTCGCCCGGGTTCGCCTGCCACGTGAACTCGACCGGCCGCCCCAACTTCTCGAGCGCGACGCGGCGCACGGGCTGGCGGAACGCGATCCAGCAGCCGGCGTGCGTCTCCTGGCTCATCACGTCGTGGCGCTCGCTGGAATGGCCCATCGGCAGGACGTAGTCCGCGAAGTGGGCGGTCTCGCTCCACGTCGGGGTCAGGCACACGTGGAGGCCGACCTTCGATTCGTCCGTCAGCGCCTCGATCCAAGTGGCACCATCCGGGTTCGTCCAGACCGGGTTGTAGACGCGGGTGAAGTACGTGTCGAGCCTGGCGCGCCCTTCCTTGAGGAAGTGGGGCAAGAGGAACGACAACTCGAAGAACGTGAGCGGGTACTCGCGCGGCCACGACAGCTCGTTCCAGCGCGGCGGGTTCGGCGCCAGCTGCGGCGGCCGCGGCACCCACTTGTCCCACGCGTTCATCGACGTCCCGCCCGACGTGCCGACGGAGCCCGTCAGGACGTTCAGCAGGAACAGGCAGCGCGCCACCTGCCAGCCGCCCAGGTTGCCGGCCGTCGCGCTGCGCCACGTGTGCGCGGCCAACCGCGAGCCCGCGTCGGCGACGATATCGGCGACCTGCGCGATGACCGCAGCGTCGACGCCGCTCTCCGCGGCCGCGAAGTCGAACGTGTAGGGCGCGTACAGCTCGAGGAACCGGTGCTCGAACTGCTCGAACGTGCGCTCGTCGCCCGGATGATCGTGCGCCAGCCAAGCCTCCCAGTTCACCCACTTGCGCACGAAGTCGCGGTCGTGCTTGCCCGTGGCGACGATGTGGCGGGCGATGGCGAGCAGGATCGCGGCCTCGCTGCCCGGCCACGGCGAGAGCCAGTGGTCGGCGCGGCTGGCGGTGTTCGACAGCCGCGTGTCCATGACGATCAGCTTGGCGCCGTTCAGCTTGCCTTCGATGATCCGCTGGGCGTGCGGGTTGAAATAGTGACCGGTCTCGAGGTGGGCGCTGATCAGCAGGATGACGCGCGCGTTCGCGTGGTCCGGCGACGGCCGATCGAGCCCCGTCCAGTACGCGTACCCGGCGCGCGCGCTGGCGGAGCAGACGTTCGTGTGGCTGTTGTGACCGTCGATCCCCCAGCCCCAGAGCACGTACTCCATCAACCCGTCATGCCCCGGCCGCCCGACGTGGTACATCACCTCGTCGTGCCGCTCCTCGAGGAACGCCTTGCGGATCCGCCCGCCGATATCGGCCAAGGCTTCATCCCACGTCGTCCGCACCCACTTCCCCTCGCCCCGCCGCCCGGCGCGCTTCAGTGGGTACAGGATCCGCTCGGGGTCGTGCACCTGGTTGTGCGTCGCCGGCCCCTTGGCGCAGTTCCGGCCGCGGCTGCCGGGGTGCTCCGGGTTCCCCTCGAACTTCTGGACGTCGAGTGTCTCGCGATCGACGTACGCCAGCAGGCCGCATGCGCTCTCGCAGTTGAAGCAGACCGTCGGGATAAGCATGTAGTTGCGCTGGACGCGGCGCGGCCAGGCGCGGGGGTCGTGCTCGGTCCAGTCGTCCCAGCGGTCGGGGGGGGGGTAGGGGCGGAGGGGAGGGGTTGGCGGAGCGGGCGGGGACATCGTCATCGTGCGGCCTTGGGGCGTGCGGGTCGCGCAGCGCGCGTGGGCGCGGATGATGCGTCGGTTTGAGCGGATGGGCTACTGCGTGTTCGTCGCGAGGAGGATCCAGTAGGCGATCAAGCCGACAGCGATCATCCGGATGCGTTCACGACAAGCGCCCCCGTGGCGACACCGTGGCTCCAGCCGTCCACGTCCGGTGGGGTCACGCCCAGCGCGGTGAGCATGCTCTTGATCTGCTCGCGGTGCTCCGTCGCGTGGTTGATGACCTGCACCATGACGACCCATGGCTCCACGAGGTGGCCGTCCCGCGTCCGGATGCGCTCGGTCCAGTCCGCGTTTCGCTCGTCGCGCGCCAGGGTCAGGAGGCCACCGCCGGAGTGCTCCAATGATGCCGACAGCGCATCGAACGGCAGCGGGTCGACGGGCCGCGCCTCGACGGGAAGGGTGAGCAGCGCATGGTAGCCCCGCTGGGCAGACACGAGATGGGTCAACGTCTCGCGAATGCTGCCCTTGGTGGCAGTCTGCGGCGGGGCGTCGAGCTGCGCGTCCGTCAGTGCGGCGCAGGATTCGACGATCCGGCGGTTGGCCCAGTTGTTGTGCTCGAACAGCTGCACGAGGATGGGTTCGCTCATCGTGGCGCTCCTGATTGCGGCTCGGCTTCGTCAGTAACCACGCTCCTCCACACACTCCACGATCCGCACGCGCGGCCCCGTCATCACCGTCCCCTCGACCTGCTGCCAGATGCCGCGCATCTTGGCGACGAACGCTTCGGCAATCGGCTGCGTGTCGAAGTCGAGCTCGATGATCACGTAGCGCATGTCATCCACAGGACGATAGACCCGGTAGCGGCGCACGCCCGACACCTCGCGGCCGGCGGGGTCGCGGTCGAAGGCGGCTTTCCAGCCGTCGTAGTCGGGGACGGGGTGTTCGATCTGAACGGTGAGCATCGGACGACTCCTGAGCTTTGGCCGTCGAGGGGGACGAACTCGTGCCCATCGACCTCATCGCGACGCGGCCGCGCTCATAATAGACCGGCTTACCTGACCGTCCATCACGGCAGGCAGGGGTGCGATTCCAGCTCCCATGTGTACGTGACCAAGCACACATGCCGACGCACCCCGAATCCTCATGCCGATTCCTCCCAAGTACCCATGCCGACGTCGCGCGATTCCACATGCCGATTCCCCCCGCCCCCCGCGCCGTGACCGAGCCACCCCGCCGCCTCTTCGTCGCCGTACCGCTCGACGCCCCGACGCGCCACGCGATCGAACGCCACCTCGCCCGCCTGGACCCGCTGCCCGGCCGCCTCGTGCCGCCCGCCAACTGGCACGTGACGCTGCGGTTCCTCGGCGATGTGGACGCGCGCGGCGAAGCGGCGCTCGGGCGCGCCTTGGACGCCGCGGCGTGGCCGGCCGCGTTCGGGATGACGTTCGGCCGCCTCGGCGCGTTTCCGACGGCGGCGCGTGCGCGTGTCCTCTGGCTCGGCGTCGACGAGGGCGCCGCTGCGCTCGCCCGACTGGCGATCCTTGCCGACAGGGCGGCTGCGTCCGCGGACCTCGGATCGGACGGCCGCTTCGCGGCTCATCTCACGCTCTCGCGCCTGCGTCCGGGCACGCCGGGCGACGTGCGGCGGCTCGTCGATGCGGCGCCGGCGGCGAGGATTGCGACGACGGTGAGCGAGGTCGTGCTCTACGAGAGCGAGCTCGGCGGCGGGCCGGCGCGCTATGCCGTCCGGCATCGGGTGGTCTTGGCGACGGCCGAACGTCCGGGCTAGGATCGCGGACCGATCACGGCTGCCGGGATGGCCCGGTTCCACCGTCCGTGGCTATACTCCCGCGCGCACCGCCAGCGACGTCACCGCTGTGCCAATCGCCACACCGGCCGGCCGACAATCGGCGCATCCGGCGAACCACCGAGGGGAAGCATCCATGAACTGGCTGATCATCGTCCTGCGCCTGATCCACATCCTGTTCGGCATCTTCTGGGCCGGCGCCATCTTCTTCATCGTCAGCTTCCTTCTCCCGACGGCCCGCGCCGCCGGGCCGGGCAGCGCCCCGTTCATGCAGCGCTTCGCGCGCTCGGGGTTCCTGCAGGCGGCGCTCGGCTCGGGATCGCTCACCGTGCTCTCGGGCGTGTGGCTGATGTGGCTCGTCGCCGGCGGCAACAGCGAGTGGTTCGGCAGCCCGACGGGCATCACGCTGTCCATCGGCGGGCTCGCCGCGATC
>Ga0138256_10000715_pt1 | contig 35677 bp, 24 predicted proteins | sample KNB2016incub_MG_FD_105486 | JGI IMG/M metagenome (GOLD analysis project Ga0138256, IMG submission 105486) | Active sludge microbial communities from wastewater in Klosterneuburg, Austria - KNB2014incub_MG | ecosystem: Engineered > WWTP > Activated sludge > Unclassified | place: Austria... | reverse complement strand
CGTCTCCCACCCCTTCGAAATCCCGCTCGGCAGTCCCAGCAACTGGTCGAATTCGTCGGGGGTCACACCGAGCGATTCACGCGTGCGGCGAATCTCCTGGTGCGTGAGCAGGCCGTGCGTCTCGCGGATCACCGCCATCGTTGTCAGATAGTCTCCCTCGATATGCTCCGGCGCCCGCCGCTCCGTCTCGCACTTGCTGCACCGCAGCACGCGCCGCTCCACCGTCACCGTCAGCCCGACCATTGATTCCGTCTTCTTGATCGTCGTGCCGGCGAAGACGCCGCCACAACCGGCGTGACGGTCGACGAAGGGGACGAGGGGAGGAAGCGACGCAGCGGAGCTGGGAACGGCGGCGTGCGGATCGGTCATCGTGGGTGGGGGTCGGGGAGAGTTCGTGCTGGCGGCGCGGATGTGTCGCGGCAAAGGTAATGCGCGGGGTCCGTCGGCTGCGGCGACTGCGGGGCCGGCGGTGTTCGAGCAGCGTATCGTGGTGTGGAGCGAACGAGACCGGCCGGCCTCTCCTCAGGGCATCGTTCGCTCGTCCGGCGTACGTCGACGCACCGCACCGCCGACTCGCTACGGCTGGACCATGCGATAGTTCGCCGGTGGCTCGGCGCCGAGCAGATGGTGGACGAAATAATCCCACGAACGCTTGATGGCGTACGTCGAGCGCTGATGGCCTGCGTCGGTGAGGATCAGCATGTCGAAATCCTTGCCCGCGTTCTCCAGCGCGTCGACAAGGCGCAGAGTCTCGGCCGGCGGGTTGTTGCAGTCCATGTCGCCAGTCATCAAGAACAGCTTCCCTTTCAGGTTCGCCGCGTACTTGTAGTTCGCTTCTGCCTCGTAGTTGTCGCTCGAACCGACAGCCTGGTACGGCCCCTGATACTTCTCGCCCCAATACCAGCCATACACGCGGAAGTCGTGGTTGCCCGACCCCGCCACGCCGACCTTGAAGAAGTCCGGATGGTGCAGCATCGCGGCCGCGGCGGTGTATCCGCCACCCGAGTGTCCAACCACACCCACGCGCGTCGTGTCGATCCACGAGTACTTCGTCGCCAACTGGCGAATCGCCGCGATCTGATCGGGAAGACCGTTGTCGCTCACGCGCCCGTAGTAGAAATCCGAGAACGGCTTGGATCGCTGCGGAGATGAGCCCATCGCATCGAGCTGGATCACGATGAAGCCTAACTCGGCGAGGGAGCGCCGCATGCCCTCTTCACCCATGTTCCGCGTCGCGGTCCGTCGATCCCGGCGAGTCTCGACGGTCGTGCCGAGTACCCAGTCGGGCCCCTTGAACACCCAGTCGCCAACGCTACCGCGTTGTGGTCCAGGGTAGACGTACGTGATGATCGGGTAGCGCTTGCCAGGATCGAAGTTGCTCGGCTTGTCCAGGATCCCCCACAGATCGGTTGCGCCGTCGCGCGCCTTGGTCGTGAACACCTCTCCGGGCGTCCAGTGACTGGCGCGCAGCGGCGCGGCGTCACCGCGTGCGAGCTCCATCACGACCGCGCCGTTGGCGTCACGCAGGACGGTGATGGGCGGCACATGCACCTGCGAGTAGGTGTCGAGGAAGTACGGCGCGCCCGGAACCAACCGAATCGTGTGGTTGCCCGGCTCCGGCGTGAGCAGGGTCATGCCGCCACCGTCGAAGCCGACCCGATACAGGTAGGCGTAGTACGGCACGCCCGGCTCCTTGCCCCACGCGGTGAAGTACACCTGCTTGCGCGCGCTATCCACACGGATGATGTCGGCCAGCACGTACGGACCGCGCTCGAGCTGGTTCTTGAGCGTGCCGTCCTTCGCGTATCGATACAGGTGCCCCCCGTCGTCTCGCTTGGACCGCCAGAGGATGTCCTCGCCTCCGTTCACCACGGCCCAGCCGTTGTTGCGGTGGTCGACAAACGTCGAGGAGGAATCGGCGACGATCGTGCGCAGTGTTCCCGACGTCGCGTCGACCTCCGAGAGCCGCACGATCCGGCTGCCGCGCGTGGACGTGATCACGAACAGCTCGTCCGACGTGCGACCCCATCGCGCCTCGCCGGGGCTCCCAAGCGCCCCGATAGGATCGGACCTGACCTGCATCGCAGACCGGCTCGCGACATCGAACACCCAGAAGGTGTAGCGCATGACGGCGCTATCGCCCGGCACCGCGTAGAAGTAGCTGTGATCGACGGGCTGGTTGCTCGTGGAGGAGTAGAGCGGATAGATGCGCACGCCGCGAAGATCGTCGCGCTTCGTGACCAGCTTCTTCGAGTCAGGCGACCAGCGCAGTTCGCTCGGAGCGGGAATGAACCGGTTCAGTGCGACGTGGGCGACCTCCAGCCCGAATTCGTAAAGGCCGAATCCGCTGCGGGTCGTGCCATCGGTTGTCAATGCGATAGAGCCACTCGGCAGCGGCACCGAATCGGGAAGCGGCAGTGGTCCGGGCACGACGCGCGCGTCGCATCCATTCCGAATCGCCGGGCGACGCACGGGATGCCATGCCGATGGATCGGCATCGCTCAGGCGTGCCGGACGTAGATACAGGTTGTAATTCCACACGAACGCGTCCCACCGTCCGTCAGGCGACCGCGAAGCCCACGAGGGCCCGGTCAGGCTATCTCGCACCGCGAGCCGAGCCGGAGCCACCGCCGCGCACTGCCCCGTCGCCAGGGGACACCAGTAGGTCGCGCCGCGCAACTCGAACTGCATCGCACGCTCTCGATCGACCAGCGAACCGGTCGGCAGCTCGTGAGGGTCGATCGTCGTATCGGCGAGCGCCGAGAGCGAGGCCGCGACTCGCGCGTTTTCGATGAGCGAGCGCCGAGTGCGCGCGCGTGGATCGACGAGGTACATGGTACCGCGATCGGCGCCCGAGCCGGTTGCTTCGTAGTAGAATCGCACGCTGTCGGGGAGCCACACCGGGTACACGCGACCGCCCACGAGCAGTGGATCGAAGGTGCGAATGCGATCGGCGCGCGCGTACGCGTCGGCAAGCTGCGCTCGCATGCTGGAGGGCAGCGCGAGGAGTGCGAGCACGACAGCGAGCGTGAGGCTGCGTGCGGCCCTGCCAGGTGCGACGGGGCCGTGGCGATTCACTCGCATCATGGAGTCTGATCCTCTCAATCGTTAGAGGGCGTGGGCCGTCGCGCATGGGCCGTCGCGCATGGGCCCGCGCCTGCGGCCGGACGACTTTGTACCAGCCCGCTGAATGGGGCTGACACCACCGCTGCTCGAGGGACTTGGCGCGCGACAACTACGTCGCGGCAAAACTAACCTGCATCACCCATAAGCAGCTGTATGCGAGGGTGCTGGGATCGAGGAATCGCCGACGCTCTCCGGAGGACACGTGCAACGACGACCAACCCCCTCTGCGCGAACGGATTCGCGAGCTGTGGGGCGCGCCTTCTCGCCGTACCTGCATCGACCCGGCAACGACCCGGCAACGACCCGGCAACGACCCGGCAACGGCCCGGCAACGGCCCCGCTTGCAGAGTAACGCGCCCGCTCGACTACTCCACGCGGATCGCCACCAGCGCATCGACCTTGGCCGCCCGCAGCGAGGGAACGACACACGCCAGCAGTCCGACCGCGAGCATCGCCAGCAGCGCCAGCATCCATGTGCCGGCGTCGAGCGGGCTCACGCCATAGAGAAGTCCCTGCAGCAATCGAGTGGTCCCAACCCCCAGCAGCAGCCCGAGCAGCGATCCGATCCCGACCAGTCGCACCCCGGTTCCCGCCAGCTCTCTGACGATGCGTCCGGGGGTGCTGCCCAGCGCGCTGCGAATGCCGATCTCTCGCGTGCGCTGTGCAACGGCATAACTCATCACCCCGTAGATCCCGGCTATCGCCAGCAACACCGCCACCGCGGCGAAGGTACCGATCAGGGAGAAGAGGAAGCGGGGCCGACCGACACTCTCCGCCATGACGGCACGCATCGGGAGGACGGACGTGATCGCGGCGCCGCGATCGACGGCGCGGATAGCCGCCAGCACCGAGGGGATGACGCGTTCCGGATCACCGCCTGCAACCCGCACAAGCAATGCGAAGCCGGTCCCGCCGTTGCCACCGCTCTGTCGGTAGGGAAAGTACACCTCCGGCGCTGGCGGGCGAATGGGGCCGACGTTCCGGATGTTGGACACCACACCCACGATCGTCGCGAAGGTGGTGTCCCCCAGGTGAAAGCGCTTGCCGACCGGATCCACCCCCTTGAAGTCGCGGTCGACGAGCGCCTGATTCGCGAGCACCACCCGAGGCGCCGCCGGCCGATCATCGTCGGCGTCGACCAGCAGTCGCCCGGCCATCAGGCGCTGCTGCGTGACGCCGAAGAAGCCGGGCGTCGCGATCCGTGTCTCCGCCAGGAGCAACGACGCCGGATTGTCTCCGGGCTGCCCCTCATACTGGATGTTGAAGTTCCACCCCCACTCGCGATACGGCATCAGCGATGTCGCCCCCGACGCGGCCACACCGGGGAGGCGTCCGATCTCGGCGAGCACGGGTTCGAGGAAGCGCTGCACGACCGACTGCCCCTCGTAGCGCTGACGCGCGACCCGCACCGCCAGCGTGAGCATGCGATCCGGCTCGAAGCCGGGATCGCTGGTCAAGAGCGAGGTGAATCCCTTGAGCACCAGGCCAGCGCCGATGAGCAGGACGAGCGACAGCGCCACCTGCGCGATCACCAGCGCCCCGAGCGCGCGGTGCTGCACCGCTCCCGCGCCGGCGCCCCGTCCGCCGCGCAAGGCATCCTGCGGATCGACCGTTGTCCCCTGCCACGCAGGAAACAGTCCGCACACAATCGCCACCAGCAGGGCCAGGGTCAGGGCGAACAGCACGATGCGCATGTCCACGACCAGGCCGGTCAGTTGGGGCATGCGCTCGGCGGCCAGTCGGCCGATGCTTTGTACCCCTAGTACGGCAAGCCCCAGCCCTCCGGCCACGCCAGCCAGCGCGAGCAGCACGCTCTCCACCAGCACCGGTCGCATGACGTCCCAGCGCGACGCCCCGAGCGCCGTACGCACGGCCAGCTCGCGCTGGCGCCGAACCCCGCGGGCCAGCAGGAGGCTCGCGACGTTGGTGCTGGCGATCAGCAGGACAATGATCACCGCACCAAACAGGAGCAGCAGTGGCGCGCGAACCGGGGCAAGGCTGTCGCCGTGCATCGGTACCGCGCGTACCGATTCGCTGGCGAGTTCCGGGTGCAACTCCACGATGGCGGCAAATCGCGCCACCAGGTCTCGCTGAGCCGCGCCCGCCGTGCCACCAGGGGCCAGGCGTCCCAGCACACTCAGAAAGTTGCTGCGGCGCGAGGTCAGTTCGCGTTCGCTGAAGCGCATCGGCTCCCACAGGTCGCCGGCAAACTGACGGCCGCCGTTCGGGACGGCGAAGTCGCGCGGCAGTATGCCGACCACCGTGACCGGCTCGCCATCGATCTGCACCGCACGCGAGAGCACCGTCGGATCAGCGCCGAACACGCGCTGCCAGAACGCCTCGCTCAGCACGACGACGCGCGGCTGGCTCAGCGAGTCATCGGTCTCGGTGAGCAGGCGGCCACGCAGCGCGTGCGCGCCGAGCAAGGGGAAGAATCCTCCCGTGACGCGGACGCGACGCGCCTCGACCGCCTGGTCGGGCATGGAGACGAGCACCGTGCCGTCGGTCATCCCGGCCATCGCCGGCAGCTGCCGCGCCGTGCGGGCGAGATCGACGAAGTTGGGCGCCGAAAAGGGGAACGCGTCGGACTGCGGCGTGGTCCGATAGACCGTGACCAACTGCGCTGGATTGTCGAACGGCAGGTGCCGCAGCAGGGCGCGGTCGAGGGCGCTCGAGACCGCTGCCGTCACGCCCAGTCCGAGCGACAAGCAGAGAATTGCCGAAATGCTCACGGTCGGCGCCCGGGCGAGGCTCCGGATCGCGGGACGAACCTCGTGCCGGATCATGCGCCACGCACCCAACAGGAATCGGCGAAGCATCGCCCCGATGGAACGGCCCTTCGCGTCGCGTGCGCGCGCGGCGCGCCTGCCCGGGGCGCTGTTGAGGACGTCGGGGTTCTGCAGCGCCCGCATGATGTCGAGCGCCGACCGCGGGCGCGCCGCCGGATCCTTCGCGAGGCACGACATGATGAGCGACTCCAGCTCGCCCGGCACCTCGGCTCGGCGCGTAGACGGCGGCGGCGGGTGCTCCGTGAGATGGGCAGCCAATAGTTTGTGCGGCGCACGGCCTGCGAACGGCGGCGACCCGACAAGCATCTCGTACGCAACCGCGCCCAGCGAATAGAGGTCGGCGCGGAAGTCCGTTCCGGGGTCGCCCACCACCTGCTCGGGCGCCATGTACGCCGGAGTACCAAGCGACATCCCTTCGACGGTCGCTCCACTGGGGAGCGCGGTGGCCGTGACAGGGAGGCGGTGCCGCGTGCTCGCCACCGCCTTGGCAACTCCAAAATCGCTGACCACCGCCGACGTCTTCATCAGCAGGATGTTGCCGGGCTTGATGTCGCGATGCACGACATCGCGGTCGTGTGCCATCGAGAGGGCGCGACACACGTCAATCAGGATCGAGACGGTCTCGCGAATCGAGAGGGGACCTCGACGCAGGCGCTGGCTGAGCGACTCGCCATCTACGTACGGCATCACGAACCAGGGGAGCCCTTCACACTCGCCTGCGGCAAGCAGCGGGACGATCTGAGGATGCTGCAGGTGGGCGACGAGCGCTATCTCGCGACGAAAGCGCTCCGCCGCGTCGGCATCCGCGAGTTCCCGCGGGAGCAGCTTGATCACGACCGGCCGGTCGAACTCGACCTCGCGCGCCAGGAAGACCGCCGACATTCCGCCGCCCGTCAGTCGTCGCTCGATGGTGTACCGGGCGCCGAGCGCGACCTGGAGCCGGTCCGTCCAGTCGTTGGCGCGGAAGTCTGCCGCGGGCATGCGTTTCCCTCGTATTCGAGATCGAGACTCCTCGTATCGCTCGATTGGACGCCCGGCCTCGACGCGAGGTTTGCACCGCGTGACGAACCGTCTCGACCCAGTGGCCAGCGGTTGGTCGGGCTCGACGGCGACATGGCGACGAGACGACGCGCGAGTCTGGCCGTTCGCCAAGGCAGCCCCGGCGCCCATACTTCACAGCACGCGAGTAGGACCGCTCATCTTTCCGGCCCCGGTGACATCCGATGCAGCTTGCCTCCTTGTTCCTCCTGCTCGGCGCCGCACAGACGCCGACGCCTGACTCCCTCGACTTCGTCGTCTGGAACCACGGACGCCGCGCCGGTGAAATGCAGGTCGTCACCACCGGCGACTCGGTCGCGGTGCACTACCTGCACGTGGACCGCCAGCGCGGTCCGCGCATCGAGGGCTTCTATCGCTTGCGTGAGGGGCGGCCGGTGTGGGGCGAAGTTCGCAGCGGCGGGGCGCAGGCCGCCGCCGCCGACATTTCGGGCAAGCCGGTCCCGCTCTCCTCCGAATTCTTCGAGCTGCGCGACGGCGTGGTGCGTGCGTGGTCCGGCGGCGACACGACCACCACCGCGCTGCCGCCAGGCGCGTTCTACCTGGCCCGCACCGCCACCCCGTACGACGACGCGGCGCTCGCCGCCTACCTGCTCCGCCAGCCGCAACACCGGGCACCGACGGTCCCGCAGGGAACAGCGCGCGTCGAGGTCGCGTTCGACACCTCGCTGGTGCTGGCCGGCCGACCGACTCCGGTGCGGCTGGCCGTGATCGATGGCGCCGGGCTTGCCCCCTCGCTCGTCTGGCTCGATGAGCGCGGGCAACTCTTCGCCTCCAACGCCGGCTGGTTCATCGCCGTGCGGCGCGGCGCCGAGCAGGTACTGCCCGCGTTGCGCGCACTTGAGCTGCGCTATCTCGAGGCGCGCGACGCGGCACTCGCCGCGCGGTTCGCGCCGAAGCCGGCGCCGGCGCTCGTCATCCGCAATGGCGACCTGTTCGACAGCGAAACCGGCAGGGTGCGCGCGCGCACCAGCGTCGTCATCGTCAACGATCGCATCGTCGCCGTCGGCCCTGCCGATTCGGTCAAGACGCCGAGCGGCGCGACCGTCATCGATGCCAGTGGCAAGACGATCATTCCCGGCTTGTGGGACATGCACACCCACGCCTTCCAGGGGAGCGCCGACGGGGTGTTGCAACTGGCGACCGGCATCACCACCGTGCGCGACATGGCGTCGGACATCGACGTCGCCACCTCGCGGCGGGCGCGCGCCGATCGTGCCACCCTGCTCAGCCCGCGCCTCTTACTCGCCGGCTTCATCGAGGGACCCGGGAAATGGGCCGGCCCCTCAGAGGTCCTCGTCCGCACCGAAGCCGAGGCCCGGGCCTGGGTCGCGCGTTACGACTCGCTCGGCTACAAGCAGATCAAGCTCTACAACCTCGTGCACCCCGACCTCGTTCCGGTCATCGCCAGCGAGGCCCACGCCCGCGGCATGCGCTTGAGCGGGCATGTCCCGCGCGGACTCAGCGTCGTCGCGGCAGTAAGTGTGGGCTTCGACGAGGTGCAACATGGAGCGTTCCTCTTCTCGACGTTCTTCCAGGACTCGCTGTACTACCCGCGCATGCGGGCCTATTCCGAGATCGCCAGCATCGTCGCCCCCACCTTCAACGTCGATGCGCCCGAGGTGACGGCGCTCATCGGCTTCCTGCGCGAGCGGGGCACCGTTGTGGACGGGACGTTCAACATCTGGCAGGACCGTTCGCGGGCACTCTCCGACGGAAAAGATCCCGTGTTCGGCCCCACCATCGACTGGCTGCCGCCGCTGGAACGGCGCGGAATGCTGGCCGGGAGCGGCGGGTCATCCGAAGCGACCGCGCGGGCGCAATCTGCGTCGGCCGCCTACCGCCGCATGCTCAAGCGCCTCTTCGACGCCGGCGTGACGCTGGTCGCCGGTACCGACAACCTCGCCGGGTTGTCGTATCACGGCGAGCTGGAGATCTATGAGCGCGCCGGCATTCCCGCGCCGAACGTCCTCCAGATCGCGACGATAACGGCGGCGCGTGTGATGAAGCAGGACAAGGACTACGGCAGCGTGTCGGTTGGCAAGGTCGCCGACCTCGCCCTCGTCGCCGGGCGCCCCGCCGAGTTTATCACCGACCTGCGGAAGACCGAACTGGTGGTGCGGGCGGGGCGGGTGTACCGGAGCCGGGAGCTGTTCGAGGCGGTGGGGATCGTCGTCCCGTCGTCTCTCCCCCGGCGCTAGACCGCCGCCGCTACCGGCTTCCCTCCGGTTCGCAGGAACTCGATGAACTCGTCCGGCAGCCCCGCTTCGCGAACCGCTGCTGTCGCGGCGTCAAGATCGTACGCCGTGCGCACGTGTTCCACCCAAGCGTCCGCCCCTCCCAGATCCAGCAACACGTAGCCCGCCCGCGCATCGCCGTCTTTCGGCCGTCCCACGCTTCCCGTGTTGATGAAGTGAATCCCCTCCACCACCCGATGCCACGGCTTGTGCGTATGCCCGAAGGCGATGGCGTCACCGGCCTTGAGACCGACCACCCCGGCCATCTTCAGGCAGAACTCGTCCGAACGATCCTCCGTCCAGTACAGCGTGTTGAGCGTCGGCGTCCCGTGCACGAGCACCAACCGCGGACCGGCCAGGTGACCGCCTAACGGGCGCAGGTCGAGCGAGAAGGGGAGCCCGCCGAGCCAGCGCTTGTTGGCTGCGGTCACCGTGCGCCGCGTGAACTCGTAGCTGATGTGCGCCAGCTCCTCCTGCCTCGGCGTCTCGGACTTGCAGCCGCAATGTTTGTAGTCGGTGGCAACCGTGGAGTCGTAGTTGCCCGCGATCCCGGCGATCCCGCGCTCGCGTAATCGCCCGATCACCTCGTTCGGAAACGCCGAGTAACCCACGAGGTCTCCCAGGTGGTAGACCGCATCGACATCGCCGCGCGCGTCGATGTCCGCGAGCACCGCGTCGAGCGCATGCAGGTTCGCGTGAATGTCGGAGATCAGCGCGTAGCGCATCGTGAGGGAAGGGTCGTGGAGTGACTGCTTCCGCAGCCGTGCGGCACCTGAGGCACCTGAGGCACTCGAACGGCGACGCGAGCAAGAGGTCGATGGGGCGCGTGACGTGGATCAGTCACACGGGGCCGCCTCACGCGCTCCCACGCGAGCCTCGGCCAGCGCTCGTTCCTCATCGAGTTCCGCGATACCGCGGAAGCACTCCGCCACGCAACCTAAGAGACGGCGGTGTACCGGGGTCGCCGCCTCGGCGAGACGATAGTGCGCGAACTTCCAGTCCCGCGTCACCGTCACCAACCCGCTTCGCCGCAGGTAGGCCAGGTGCCGCGAGACCGTGGGCTGCACGACGTCGAGGATCTCGACGATGTCGCAGACGCAGAGTTCACCGGCGGCGAGCACATTGAGGATCCGCAGGCGCGTCGGGTCGGCGAAACCCTTGAAGAGCACGTCGGCGGCATCCAGCGAACCCGTGACCCCGTGGTCCGTGCCTCGCTCCGCGACCGCCGTCGCGCCGCGCGTCGCGCAGCACGCCCCCTCGTCAACAACGGTCACCGTGTTAGCAGGCGTCATATGCGGCTTCACACATGCAATATTCCTCAAGATGCTTGAGCGGTCAATGGCTGTGAGCGAGCCTCGGCGTCGGACTCGCGCTCACCGCCGCGACCCTCGCGACCTTCGGTTCCTGCGCGTCCCGCGCGGCGGCCGTCACGACCGCGACGCACGACTCACAGTAGATCGGTGCCCCCGCAATGTTCGCCCGGTGCGCGTGGCCCGCGCACACGCCGGCCCCGCAGTGTTGGCAGACGGCGACCGCCTCGTGCGTGGTGGGCCAAAGCCCGCCGGCCAGCGGACGCGTGGTGTCACAGATGTAGCACTTCATACAGACAAGCTCCTGAGCAGCGTCAGGCGCGCCCTGTCGTGCGGCGCGTGGTCGGCCGTCGCGCGCTGCTCGTCGCGGCGGACGTGGAAGTGGATGTGGATGTGGCGGGAGACGGGGATTCGGAGGCGCTTGGCGTAAAGCCGAACCACCGACGCCCCAGCGCGAGCGAGAGGTAGACGAGACCGATGAGCGCCGGCACCTCGACCAGCGGGCCGACGACCGCGGCCAACGCCTCACCCGAGCCGATGCCGAACGTCGCGACCGCCACGGCGATCGCCAGCTCGAAGTTGTTCCCCGCCGCCGTGAACGAGAGCGAGGCCGTGCTCTGGTAGTCGAAGCCCATCCGGCGCGAGAACCAGAACGCGAAGCCGAACATCACGACGAAGTAGACCAGCAGCGGGACGGCGATCCGCAGCACATCGAGCGGCAGCTCGACAATGCGGTGCCCCTGCATCGCGAACATCAGGACGATGGTGTAGAGCAGGCCGAGCAGCGCCGTCGGGCCGATCTTCGGTATGAAGACGCCGTCGTACCACGCCCCACCCTTGCGCGCCACCAGCACCTTGCGCGTCAGGTAGCCGGCAACGAGCGGGACGCCGAGGAAGATCCCCACGCTCCTGGCGATCTGGCCCATCGTCACGTCCAGCACTGCCGACTCGGCTCCGAACCACCCGGGGATCACGGTCAGGAAGACCCAGCCGAGCACCGAGTAGGTCAGGATCTGGAAGACCGAGTTGAGCGCAACCAGCACCGCGGCCAGCTCGCCAGAGCCACAGGCCAGCGCGTTCCAGATGAGCACCATCGCGATGCAGCGGGCGAGTCCGATGAGGACCAGGCCGTTGCGATACTCCGGCAGGTCGGGAAGAAAGATCCACGCCAGCGCGAGCATCAGGAGCGGTCCGACGACCCAGTTGAGCACCAGCGACGTGCCCAGCAGGCGGGTGTCCTTGGCGTGCTCCCCGATGGCTTCGTATCGGACCTTGGCGAGCACCGGGTACATCATCCACAGCAGTCCGACGGCGATCGGGACCGAGACACCTGCGAGCTGAACGCGGTCCAGCTGGGCGCCGAGGTCTGGATAGACTCGCCCGAGCAACAGCCCGAGCCCCATCGCCGCGAAGATCCAGATCGGGAGAAAGCGATCCAGCGTCGAGAGGCGCTGCAGCAGGGGCGCCTCGGGGGATGGATCACTAGCCGCGGTCGGGGGCATGGTTGCCGTGGCGCTCATGCGTGCGACTCCAGGCTGGCGAGAGCGGCCCGCAGACGGTTGGCGGGGGGAGGGGGGTGGGGGCGAAGAATCGGGGGAGGATGGCAAAGTCGAGATCATATGAGTGATACCTGAATCAAATATCGGTATACGCATATGATAGCACGTCGCCCGAAACGCTGATCTCCTGTCATGGAATCCCCCACGCCCGGAGGCTACCCTCGACGCAGCACTCCGGTCAGCTCCGTCCCCGGGGCCACCGTATTGAACACCGTCCCGTACTTCCGGACGTTCGAGTGCAGGAGTTCGAGCCGCTGGTCGGGCTCGTCGGTGTCGACGACGATCTCGTAGCTGATCGACTCGAGGCGTGGCGGCACGTCCTGCCGAACGCCGTGGATGGTCACGGAGACCCCCCGCAGGGCAAACGACAGCATCGGCGTCACGCGCTCGATCCCCTTGAGCATGCACGCCGCCAGCGCCGTCAGCAGCAATTCTGCGGGATTCATCGCATCACGACGCCCGGCCAGGTCGGTGTCGATCGTGACCGCCGCGTCCTTGCATCGCGCGACACTGCCGTGCGCATCGAGCCGCACCGCACGGACCGTGTATTCCAGCTTCTTGGTCGCCGTGGCCAACGCACCCTCCCTATGTCGTGATGTCCGAACGAAACCGATGATGCCTGCGATGGTGCCGATCGCCTACTGAAGCCAACTCTCGACCTTGGCCCGTGTCGGCACCCCGCCCGCATGCACCACCGTCTCGTCGATCACCACGCCCGGCGTCGATAGGACGCCATAGGCCATGATCTCGCGGATCTCCTCGACCTTCTCGACAGTCACCGCGACCCCCTTCGCCTGCGCGACGTCGGCGATCAGCTTCGCCGTCACCTTGCAGTTGTTGCAGCCGCTGCCCAGCACTTTCACCGTTTTCATCTGTCCCTCATCGGCGCTCAGAGCACCGCGTTGAAGATGTAGCCCACCGCGAGAATCCCGCTCGCCACCACCGCCACGAACGTCACGATCAGTCGGACCTTGAGCACCTTGCGCAGGATGATCATCTCCGGCAGCGAGAGGGCGATCACGCTCATCATGAAGGCGAGCACCGTGCCTAACGCAGCGCCCTTGGCGAGCAGCGCCTCGACGATGGGGATGATCCCCGCCGCGTTGGTGTACATCGGGACGCCGATGATCACCGCGAGCGGCACCGACCACGAGGCGTCGCGCCCCATCAGGCTGGCCATGAAGTCCTCGGGCACGTAGCCATGGATCAGCGCACCGATGAGGATCCCCACCAGCACGTAGGGCCACACCTTGCCCACGATCTCGCGCACCGAGGCGAAGCCTGCCTGCACCCGGTCCGAGAGCGTCATCGTATCGTGCACCGCGGCCGCCTGGGTCCTTGGCATCTGCTGCACCCAGTCCTCGAGGTACTTCTCCATTTTGGCCCTGCCGATCACCCATCCCGCCACGATAGCCACGCTTAACCCGAGCCCGAGATAGAGCGCCGCGACCTTGAACCCAAACAATCCGAAGAGCAGGGTCAGCGCGACCTCGTTCACCATCGGAGCCGCGATCAGGAACGAGAAGGTGATGCCCAGCGGGACGCCGGCCTGCACGAAGCCGATGAACAGCGGAACCGCCGAGCACGAACAGAACGGCGTGACGATGCCGAGCGAGGCGGCCATGACGTTGCCGACACCCTCCGCTCGCCCCGCCAGCAGCACCCGCGTGCGCTCGGCCGTGAAGTAGGAGTTCACCATCCCCATCACCATGACCACGCCCGTGAGCAGGAGCAGGACCTTCGGTGCGTCGTAGAGGAAGAACTCCACGGCGCCGGCGAGGTGACTGTCCCGGGCGAGAGGGAGGAGGTCTACGATGTTCGACGCGAGCGGGGCCAGCGCCTGGTAGGTCAGGAACCACAGCACCGCGGCGAACGCCAGAAAGACGCGCGGACTGTGCTGGGGAAGACGGAGGATCGCGTTCATGAAGCGTTCCTGAGGAGTCGAATCGGGCGGTCCACGAAGTCGGCGAGCCGCTGACGCGCCGCGCGCAGGTCCTCGGGCGGGACTCCCCCCGAGGTCAACCCGTTTAGGATCGTCCGCGCCCAGGGCGGGACATCGCCAATTCGATAGTAGATGCGCCGGCCATCGCGCCGAGCGTCGAGCCATTCCGCGTTGCGGAGGATGGCGAGCTGCCGTGACACGATCGGCTGGAGCTGATCGAGGGCGACTTCGAGCTCGCAGACACAGAGTTCCTGCTCGAGGGCGAGCAGGGCGAGCATGGTGCGACGGGTGGGGTCGGCGAGGACGTTCAGGTCGGGGTGCATGGGGGATATATATGGCTGGGCATATATATCTGGAGTCGGATATGTCCTGACTTCGGCGCGGCATTTATCGGACAGGGAGATTGTGGCTTGAGAGCCCGTCGTCCGTCCGCCACGCCTCGGTTAGGCCTTTCTCCGCTCAACCCGTCTTCCGGCCGATTGTAGTTGGAGTCGACCCATCTCGGTCGCGCCCCATCTCCGTGCGCGACGAGGAAACCCCTGGTGCCTTGTCGTCCTGCGGCGTCCCCGCCGATTGATTGCGAGTGGCCGGTCGCTCTGGCCCGTGCGCCATCCACCGCAAGACACACGCGGCGGAGTTCGAGCCGTCCGCACCAGAGTTCGCGTCAACGCGCGGCGCGCTACTTCTTGAAGTTCACCTTGGGCGGCTCGTGCAACGGATTGTCCTGCCACGGCGATTTGTATAGCGGATTCCCGCTCCAGACCCGCGCGGTGCCGAGCGGGTTGTGCTTGGTCCTTGAATCGGGCTCCACGTCTACTTCCCGAAACGTGTAGCCCTCCGCCGTGCGATGGATGACAGGGCGCCCGGGGGTGACCGATTCCCAACGACATCCGACCCAGGTCGTCGCGTCCGGCACTTCCTTCGCCCACCATTCCGCATACTGGTCGTTGATGTCGTGATCGGCTATGCCGGCCACGTTCAGCATGGCGTCGTATGCGCGGTGCTCGATCACCACGAACTGATGATCGGACCAGACCTGATGGCCGCCACATTCCGCGTACCCCACTTCACCGTTGAACATGTGCAACGGCGCGCGCACGCCACCGATGTGATGCAACGGCAGCACGAAGATGTGTCCCTTTCGTTCGTGGCTGTACACGCTTCCCGGGACGCCCGATCCGTAGCCTAGCACGGCGCACAACTCCGCCAGCGCCCGGGCGATGCTGTGGCAATCGTAGAACACTCCTCGCTTGTCATCCTTGAGCAAGTCGTCCCACTGGTTGTTCCCGGCGTTCGAGCGCCAGATCCACCCATGCTGCTCGCAGTACCTGTACATGTTGTGCGTCAAGCTGCTGAGATTGACAATCGACGACGCATCGAAGCGGATATCCCCCGGCCCATCGTTCATGATTGCCCACGCAGCCTGATACGTGACCTTCCACTTCTCGAACGACATGCCGGTGAATCGTGGATGCCGTCGGATGTTGTCGGCCAGAACGAGCTGCAACTTGCTGTCAACCATCGATGTCTCCGCGCACGGTAGGGGCGGGCGCACTCCTGCGAGTGTCACCGCTGCCAACATGGGGCTCGTTGGGGGGAATCACCATGCCCTGCGGTCGCCTCCGCCCGCGTATGCGCTCGCGCGGCGAGTGAGCTATCTGGAGCGCGACGCGCGCCCTCTCCAGAAGCCGGCCGGGCTGCATGGTGAGGCGCTGCCGCACACGATTCTTCGTACGCTGCCAATGGCTCTCGGTCGGTTCGCCTACGTGAGTGAACGTTGCCTTCGATCCGAGCGTGCCGGCCGCACGTCCGAGCGCGACGCAGTCAGCGGGCCTGAGTGTCTCGAGATAATCTGTGATTTCGTTGTCACGCAGGCGGTCGCCGATCGATGCAATCGTGCTGCGAGACGTGAGGATGAACGAAACGGAGCGCTACGGGCGTTCGCGAACCGACACCTGCGAATCGCGGCGCCCTACCAGAGAGGTTGGTTCGGAATGGCGGCGAAAGGGCGCGCGGGCCGCATCGTGCGCACGCCGTTGCCCTCTGCGGGGGCACCATAGCAGAAAGCGCTCGGCAGACGCCGGGCGCTTTACTCTGCTCATCTCGTCGCCTGCGAACAACTCGCCGCTTCGATGGCTAGGGACGGAATCGAACCGCTGACACGCGGATTTTCAGATTGATGTAGAGGGAGGGAGGGGGGTGGTCTCCCTAGGGAGCGTGGTGCGGAGAAGGGGCTCGGAGTGGGGGGAGGGTCCCTATACCCCTCCCTCGACATGGGCTGCTGCCCGCGGAGTGTTGGGACACTTGAGGGGCTAAGTCCTCGTCTGGGACTGCTACTTCTCGGCTGCCAGCACCAATCCGCCGCGCGCCCGCGCAAGGCGCCGGGCAATTGCTCTCTGGCGAACGGAAACCGTCCGCGCCTCCCGAACCAGGTCATGTTCGTGCGGCTTTCCGAAGTGCCCATCTCCGTATCCCCGGTGCCCGTGCGTGTCTTGGCGCCCGCAGGTCACCTTCACCGCGATGACCTTGCCCTCGGCAGAAACCTGCCACTCCTCGACGCTATCGCATGTGGGGTCATGAACTTGACGCCAATGTTCGCCCGATTGCCCTCGTCCTCCCGAGATTCTATCACCCCGGCAACGAAGTACCAGGGTGTCAGCCGCAGAGCCAAAGGCCCGGAAGCCGCCGTCGCCTGGTCCGTGATGCAGTTGGGGGCGAAGCCATACGCATGCAGGTATCCAGGGACGCGCGTCGAGCGGTAGGTACAGTCGTTCTGCAGGAGGCGACGAGGAATAGGCGGCGATGCTGTCGAGCCAAAGGGCGCGCTCCATCGGACTAAGCAGGACTTCAATTCGTGTTCCGTTGGCGCGAAGGGTCGAGTCGATTCTCCACATCTCTGCGCTCGAGCGTTCGCCGAACCAACCGAATAGCGTGTTCGCAACCGAGTCACGAGAAGATTGAGAAACTGAACCAGCGCGTGACGTAGAGTCGCGGCCACAGGAACACAGCCCGACTCCTCCCACCAATACCAGGAGGAGCGCAGTGCGCGCCGAGAGTGAAGGCCGTAGGGTTTGCAACTGGGTTCGAGCAGTAATAGTCGGCGAAAGGCGACAGCTCTCAGTTCCGGCGTGCCTAGTGCTTACGCGATACCCGAGAAGTCGCTTGTCAGGTTAGCGTGGCGCCAACGCGGTCTCCAGTTCGTGCACCGTCACTGTTTGTAGCGTCGCCACGAATGTTGCCTGTGTCCGGGACAGTCGAGAGAATGAAGGCTCGTCGACACATAGAATAAGGTCCTCTCGGCTCCGCGTCGTCGCGACGTACGCGATCCTCCGCTCCTCCGCGTGCAAAGCATCTGCGGACCACCAGAGCGCAGATGGGCACTTCCGGGCGCCGGCCTTCCCCTTTGTTGGTGGGCAGACGAAGACCGTCGCGTCGTGAGTTTCTCCTTTTACCGCGTGGACGGTCTGCACCGTGGTGCCCTCTACGCGCCACAGGTGTACGCTCGGATCCGGTAATACGGCCCGAACTTCCTTGGCGAAGTCTCCGCGCTTATTTGGCTTTCGTATAGACTGAGGTTGGCGGCAACCCGCAGCTAGGCTAAAAGCGGCTAACTCGTGCTCAAGAATGGCGTGTGCCCCGATCTGCCACTCGTACACGCTGCCGGTGGTTGGAAGTGTATTCGCACGCAGCAGACACCGGACAGCGAGCGCCTTCCACCTTCGCGGGTCATATCCTGCTTCACGTACCTCATCGTCGCTCACGCCGTCCCGGTCGAACATGACCAGCTCAATCGCTGTCCGCCCGGCTGCGAGCGCGGCTACCGAGCGCCCCCGGCGCAACGCCTGCACGCCTCGCTGGAGCGCCGTTGCCGGCCGGCAGCCGAGCGAGACGGGGTTCGCCCCAGTGACACCGGCCAGGAGGCGTAGAGTGGAGTTTGACCTCACGACGACCTTGACCGCGCCGCCAACGCGCGATGCAAGCACTACCCGAACGACCTGAGCTATCTCGGATGCATCGTTGTAGCGGACGAGAAAGGCACGCCCTGGACCGTGCTCCGCTGGATGGAGAGGTCCCTCCGACTCTTTGAAGTGGCATGCTACTGTGGCAATGGCCTTGGGGCACCGTCGGCTAGACGCGAGCGCGAGTTCGGTTGCGCCATCCAGTTTCGCGAATACAGAGAAGAGCTGCGGAGTTGCTCCAGTGAATTCATATATCGCTTGGTCCGGATCTCCGACCAAGAGACCTCGCGCCCGTGGCGAGCGCAGGAGTGCGAAGATAGTCTCGGTCAAGAAGCGGCCGGTGTCTTGTAGCTCATCGACGACGACTAGGGAGAATCGTCGAGCGATGGCTTCGCAGACATATTGTCCCCGCGACGAATCACGCAGCACGGCGCTCGCGAGATACGCAGCGTCCGAGTGCGTGATCAGGCCGCGCGAACGCCAGAGTTCTTTTTTCCGCTTGATCACGGCAACTTGGTCCTGCTCATCAAGCAGTTCGTACCGACCTGAGTTCGCCTTCTTTTGAGCGAGGACATGCGACGGTCTTGCGCCATTGGAGCGCCTCCAGACACAGGCGAAGGGATTGATGCGGATCTTGGGGTTCGCTGCGCTGGGGATGTCATTGCGGTGCCAGTTTCTGTCGGGTTCCCACTCTCCTGGTACTAGGATTGGTGCACTGTACTCGGGGAACACTCCGCGGAGGTGTGGACGGACGATGTACCGGAACACGAAAGCGTCGAGGGTACCGACGAAGTGGGGGTGTCCAAGATCGCGTCCGAGCGTCTGTCGGATTTCGTCACCGCCAACGCGTGTGAAGGAAAGCGCTGCGATGCCTGCTGCACCCGTGCTCCAGTGAGCAAGTTCGTCTCGAATGGCCTCTGCGACGAGCCAGGTCTTTCCACTGCCTGGAGCGGCGCGGACGAGGCGCACTCGCGCCGTGCTGTTGAGGACAGCCCGCTGTTCAGTTGTCGGCGACCGCATGAATGTCGGCGGCTTGGGAATCGGTGACCAAGGCCGTAGGCACGACCGGCACCAACGCCTGCGAGGTCTGCGCTGGAAGGGCCGCCGCGTCGGAGTGCCCGTAGATGCCGGGAGACTCAACCGGGACAGCCGCCGGCATGACGTGCCGTATTGCGCTCGCAAGGTATGTCGGCACCTCAAACGTAGGCCATACGTCGCTATCACGAAGACTCTCCGCGAGATTCTGGGCGAGCTCCGCCTTGCTAGCGGTTGACGAGGCTCGACACACTCCTCGCCATACGACTAACGCTCGCGCGCGGCGGGATAGCCCCGCCTTCGTCACGTCAGTCACTGTAAGAGTGCCGGGCGTGCCAACGAAGCAATCCCCCCACGCCGTTGCCATACAGACGGCATTCACCTCGCCAGCCTCGGCCAGATCGAACTCGAGTGTCACCTTTGAATGCAGCACTCGAACATTTGGCCGGTCGGCAAAGCGAAGCATGAGTGCTTTGGTTCTGCCAGAGACCTCGAAGCCTTCGCCGTCTGCCATCGGAACGTCGTCGCGCCACGTCCCGCCATCCCGCCGCTCGACTGCGGGATCAGCATCGGTGACAATCGCCGTGGGAACTCCGAACATGTTAGGCCCGAGAAGCTTGTCGAATGTCTCGAACGCAACTCCACAGATAGGAATTACCGCAACGTGATGCGCTGCTAGATCGAGGCCGTGTCGGGCAGCGAGCGTAGGAATCAGCAGCGCCTCGCACACGCCCTCGACCAGAATCACTCCTTTCGCGAAGTACATCGAGGCGCGCGTGACGTCCATCATCCTTTTCACCGAGCGCGCCTCCTTGGGTGATAGCCCCGCGCGAGCGAGCGAGTTACAGCTGACCTTGAGCGTCTCTGGAGCGCGAAACATCAGGTGTACGGACTCGACCGGCACGCTCGCCACGAGAGATGGTGAGTGGGTCGACACGAGCGTCTGAGGTGGTCTCCCGCCGCCGCGCTGTCCAGACAGAAAGTCGGCAAGCAGGCGTGTGAGCTGCGGATGGAGATGCGCCTCAGGCTCCTCAACCAGGAGGAGCGGACGCTCCTCGTCCGCTGGGGCCCGAAGGTGCTCAAGCACGACGGCGATGTACAGCAGGTTGTTGTAGCCCAAGCCATTTGCGTCGAGGCCGTCCACCGGCCCGCCAGTCATCTGGACTTGAAGTGTCCGCAGGATCCGCTCGAATTCCAATTCGGCTGCGCGGATCGTCGGTTCGGTGTAGTCCGTTCCGGCTAGGTTCGATACGGTCGAGCTGAGAGAATTCCTAGCATCTGTGATGAGCTCGTTTTGCTCTAAGTGCCTGTTTGCTTCGCGGAAAATGCTCTCTATCGCTTCCCGCGTTGCAGCTCCACGGCGGCGAGCGCTCGCCCGGAGCATCAGGGCCAATCGGTTGCGATATCCAGGCGCGAGACACGCTTCGGCATCGCGGAGCGCTGGAAGAAAAGTGACGGGTAGCGCCGCCAAGATTTGGCTCGGAACTTCGGTTGCCCCCAGCGTTTCCGCCCCGCCAGTTCGGCGAATAAATGCCTGCTGTCGGTCGGGGTGCCACGACGCGCGGAATCGGACAACTGCGGCCGAGCGCTGGAGATCCGCGTGGTCGAAATCGACGATCTCGTAGAAGAAGGCTTGCTCCGCTTCGTCGAGCCCTGCGAACGTCAGCACAACTGAAATCTCGGGCAGTTTTACATCTAAGTCCGTCTCGCGATTTTGCTCGTCTCGCCAGAAGTCGTCACGGTCGAGCCACAACGAATCGCCACGCGCGGCGCTCGGGCCAAGTGCGTGCCGAATGGCGTACAGCAGCGCAGTCTTTCCGACGTTGTTCCTTCCAACTAGAACGTTTAGTCCCTGTTGGAGGTCGACTCGGAGATCCTCCAAACACCGAAAATGCTTGATCTCGACCGTCTTGAGGTACATCACGAGACTTGGAGTGCGGGAGTACGATAACCCTACGGAAGCCTGCATATTCGCATCGCCAATGCACGGCCGGTGGAGGCCCGACCGTCAACCTTCAACTGGAGGGAATGGCGGGGGGACCCTCACCCGTTGTATCACGTCGCCATACTGTCATCCTCCCATGTGCTCCGTTGTTTCGCGCCATCTAGTGTTTAGTTCAAACTCCAAGGGACTGTTCTCTCAACGCCTCATACAGCCCCGCATGCTGCAGCAGTATCTCCTTCAACCTCCTCCTCACCTCCACCGAATTAATCGCCTGCGTACTCATAGCCGCATGCGCATCCATCGCATCAATGATCGCACTGTCAATCCCGCGATCCAGGTCCGGTGACGCCGCAAACTGCTCCTTCGAGTTGTTCGACGCCTGCGCCCGCAGCATCTCCGACTCGAGCAGCTTGCCTTTGATGACGTTGTTGACGTAGACCAGCTTGTCTTGGTCCGTCAGCTCCCCCTGAAAGAGATCATTGACCTGCTCGATGATCTGCGCGAGATACGCCTTCATCGGCTCCCGCACCATCCCGCCCCCGGACTCGCTGATCGGCTCCAGCTTGGGCGCCGCGCCCCCGTCGAGCGCCATCGCCGCCTTCCCGCGATCGCGCAGGTGATGATGCGTCAACACCACCTTCGATAGATCAATCCCCTCGCGCTCCCGCCCAAACTCCAGCAGCGGAATGAGCCGCTTGTAGAAGATCGCCCGCTTCTCGATGGCGGTATTCCCGTAGTCAAAGATCTGCGACAGGAACGTGTACAGCCGCACGTACGCGCCCATGTCGCCCCGGAAGAGGATTAGCGCGTCGCGCTCCGAGCCGGCGACCTTCTCCCCAGCCGCATCACCGGTCTCCTTCGCGATGCGGAGCGCCGTCTGCGCCTCCTTGTACTTCCGCAGCAACCGGTCGGTCACCGGCTCCAGCGCCTTCACCAGGTCGCTCTGCTTCGCATTGGGGTCGAGCTCAACGGCCACCACGCGATCCACCTCGAACTCATCGTAGTGCCCCGCCGCGTCGAGCTTCGCGCGCAGGTTGAAGACGAGATTCGGGTCGGTGGTCGCGGACAGTTCCGCGGTCGCGTAGTACGCCTTGAACGACTCCAGCACCTCCGCCGCATCATTGCGGAAATCGACAACGTAGGTCGTGTCCTTCCCGGGATACGCTCGGTTCAGGCGCGACAGCGTCTGCACGGCCTGGATCCCCGCCAGCCGCTTGTCCACGTACATCCCGCAAAGCAGCGGTTGATCGAAGCCGGTCTGGAACTTGTTCGCCACGAGGAGGATGGAATACTCGTCCCCCTTGAACGCCTCCCGGATGTCGCGCCCCTTGAGCAGCGGATTGAGCGACTTGCTGTGCTCCGTGAACGGATCCTCGCCGGACTCCTTGTCGCGCACCTCCCCGGAGAACGCTACGAGCGTCCCGAAACTGTAGCCGCGCTCCGTGATGTACCGCTCGATGGCGAGCTTCCAGCGCACGGCCTCCACTCGGCTCGACACGACGACCATTGCCTTGGCCTTCCCGCCTAACAAGGGCGCCACGTACTGGCGGAAGTGCTCGACGACGACCTGGACCTTCTGGGCGATGTTGTAGGGGTGGAGCTGGACCCACCCCATGATCCCCTTCATCGCGGCGCCGCGCTCGACCTCGGTCTCGTCGTACTCCTTGCCGCCGCTCGCCAGCTTGAAGGCCAGCGAGTAGGGCGTGTAGTTGCGCAGCACGTCGAGGATGAACTTCTCCTCGATGGCCTGGCGCATGGAGTACACGTGGAAGGGAGCGGGCACGTTGTCGGGGGCCGGCTTCCGCGTGGGATCCGGGCGTGTGCCGAAAATCTCCATCGTCTTGTTCTTCGGCGTGGCCGTGAACGCGACGTAGGTGACTCCCTTCTCATCGGCGCGTGCGGCCATCTGCGCGGCGAGCAGGTCCTCGGTGCTCACCTCACCCCCATCCTTCAGCTCCTCGATCTGCTCGGGCGAGAGCACCGCCTTGAGCTTCGCCGCCGCCTCGCCGGTCTGCGAGCTGTGGGCCTCATCGGCGATGACGGCGAAGCGCTTGCCCTTGGTCGCCGCCAGGTCGCGCACGGCCTCCAACGCGAACGGAAACGTCTGGATCGTGCACACCACGATCTTCTTGTCCCCCGAGAGCGCCTCGGCGAGTTCGGCGCTCTTGCTCCCCTCGCTCCCCCTGATGGTGGCGACGACACCGCTCTTGCGCTGGAAGTCGAACAGCGCCTCCTGGAGCTGCGCGTCGATCACGTTCCGGTCGGAGACGACAAGGACCGAGTCGAAGATCTTCTTGTGCAGCGCGTCGTGCAGCTCGGACAGGAAGTGCGCCGTCCAGGCGATGGAGTTGGTCTTGCCTGAGCCCGCCGAGTGCTGCACGAGGTACTTGCCGCCGGCACCGTCCGTGAGCACGGCGGCTTGCAGCTTTCGCGTCACGTCGAGCTGGTGGTAGCGTGGGAAGATGACCTGTTTGATTTGCTTCTTCTCGTCGCGCGGCGCGATGAGGTAGCGGCCGAGGATCTCCAGCCAGCTCTCGCGCTCCCAGACCTGCTCCCAGAGATACGCCGTGCGGTGCCCACCGTTCGGGTTCACTGGATTCCCCGCAGCGCCGTGATCGCCCTGATTGAAGGGGAGGAAGGTAGTCTTCGCCCCGTCCAGCCTCGTGACCATGTGCACCTCACGGTTGCTCACCGCGAAGTGGACGAGCGCGCCATTCGGGAAGGAGAGGAGGGGCTCCGCCGCCTGGCCCTTCGGCTTCGGGTTGCGGTCGAAGCGGTACTGGTCGATGGCGTCGGTGATGCTCTGTGTGAAGTCAGTCTTGAGCTCGGCGGTCGCGACGGGGACGCCGTTGAGGAAGAGGACGAGATCGAGGCAGTTCTCGTTGTGCAGCGAGTAGCGCACCTGCCGGACGATGCGCAGGCGGTTCTTGCCGTACCGGTCGAGGATCTCCTGATTGATCGCGAGCGCGGGCTTGAACTGTGCCAGTAGGAGCGGCGACTTGAGGCCCAGCAGCTCGACGCCGTGGCGTAGGACGTCGAGGATGCCGCGCTGGTCGAGCTGTTCGCGCACGCGGTTGAGCAGCGTCTCCTCGGCCTTGGCGCCGTGGTTGTTCGTGAGCGACTCCCATGCCTCCGGCTGCGCGTCCTGGACCCAGGCGACGAGATCGGCAGGGAAGAGGGCGCGCGACCGGTCGTAGTGCGCGGCGTCGCCCTCAACGTACAACCAGCCGTTCGAGCCGAGATGGTCACAGATCTCGGACTCGAAGCTGATCTCTTTGTGCAGGCTCACGCGGTAGCTCCCATACCCATCCCGTCTCTCTTGTGCAGGCTACTCGCTGACCGACTGTCGCTTGAGGCTATCAAGCGTCTGTCCGGCCGCATTCTTCCAGTCGACCCACCCGTTTGCGGACCGGCCCATAAGGACAATGGCGGCGCCGCTCGGGGAGCGGAACAGGTGATCCTTGGTGAAGACGACGCGGTCACCCATTACCTCCATCACTCCGGAATCGAGCAGCGATTGGCGTACTGCCATATGAGAGGTGTCCGCGAAGCTCGGGACAACATCCTTCCGTCCGCTCGAGCCCTGTAAGACGACGAAACCGTCGGATGTGTACCGCCCACGCCCGTCCGCCTCCGTGGCCTTGCAGTAGAAGACTTCCCGCTCTTCCGGCCGCGCGGCGGGGGATACGACTGGGTCGAAGAGCGGGTAGCCAAGCGTGGAGAGCAGCGTGTGGGCCGTATCGTAGATCTCCAGGCAGTCCGCTTCTAATGGCGCTGGGGTGTGCGGCTTCGATCCAGCATTGCCGTTTTCGTCGGAATATCGAGCAGCGCTGCGTGCTGCTTGGAGACAGTACCACTCCAGGAAGAGGGCATGCGTCTGCGTCAGGGAGTGCGTACGTGAGATCACCACGACGGCGCGGTCCCAAAATTCCTTCTTCTGGTGATGAGTTGAGAGGCGTTGACGCAATTCGCCAGTCTGGCCAACGTAGACGCGTGGTTCGTCGCGCGCTTCGCCTTGTCCGAACAGAAAGTAGACGCCGACCTGACTGCTCTCCGGCATCTTCAGGAAGTCCGACAGCAGACTGCGCGGGATCTCGATTGCCTGCACAATTCGGGTCGTGATCTCGGCGACGCGAATGCCTCGGGGATCGCCGCCCGGGAGGAATATCTGAATGGTCTTCGGTATCAGGCTCATGCAGCCTCCGCATCGACGACACCGCGGACGTCGATCTGGCCCGTGACGGCGGCGGAGATCAAGGCAGTACGGCGTTCTTCAAGTAGCTCGACGGCGTGGTACGCTGCATTCGAGAGCTGATCGATCTTCTCGCCTTGTTGACGAATGAACGCAGAGATGTCTTCCTGCTCGTTGAGCGGCGGTGTGGGAACGCGTTGATCGCTCAGTTGCGATCCAGTTATCAGTGGCTGTGCCGTTTTGGAAGCAATGTCATTTAGTCGCCGTGTTAGAAGCGACTCCGCGAGATACTCGATCCTGTGCTTCACCGAGTTCAGCGTAAGGACCAATGCGTTGTCCGTGATCCAAGCAGGAGGATTCACCACGTGCACATTGCCGCAGAGCGCACCGACCCGACCTATTGCCAAAACCGGTTGTTCGATGTTCGACTCGGCAGAGTATCCCATTAGCCCATTGCCGCCGATGACTGGTACTGCAGAAACTTGATCCGGCAGTGATTCTAGGTGTTCGTTCGAGAGAGCTTTGCCGCTCGCGCATCTTGAACTCCACTTCAGTGGTCGCACCTCCCAATGCGCCGGCACCTCCCCCAACCACTCCACCCCCGACGCCTTCATCGGCGCATCCGGATTCAGCCCCTTGGTGACCGCGTGCGAAATGACCGCCTGCCGCTTCTCCTTCAGCAGCTCCATCAACCGCTGCTGCTCCGCCACCAACGCATCGATCTTCGCCGTCTCGCGGTCGAGGAATCTCGAGATTCGTTGCTGCTCGTGAACTGGCGGGATGGGAATGACAGTCTCCGACAGCGGTCCGAGGTTAAGCGCGCGAAAGGTCGCTCCGCCGACAGAGCTCTCCCACTGCGCAAACGATCTGATGGAGCGAAGCACCCAAAAGACATAACGAACGTCAACGTTGCGGCGAGTAGACACCCGAGCAGTGCCCTGAGTTAGGTTCGCACCGTCGAGCCACGTCGGAACAAGCATCACCTTTCCGAAGCTCGGTCCGATGGAGATCACGATATCTCCAACCTGGATCGTACTCCGGCTATACCCTGCGGCGATCTCGGCAGAGGTCCGCTGAAGCTCTTCCGGATTTGTGACTCCTTGTTCTTCGCTCATGTCCGCGGGGCGGATATACGGAACGCCATCAAGGACGTGCGGACCTGCTTGGACTATTCCGTAGGTGATCTTTCGAAGAGGATCAACGAGTCGCTTGAGTGGGCTGAGGCTCCAGTGAGACGGTAGTCGACGGAGCCACTCCACGTTCGTGTCCACATACTCTGCATATCGCGGAAAACTCACTGCGCCATCCCCGCAATCATCGTGAGAATCCGATCCGTCACCCCCTTCAACTCCGCATCGATCTCACTCAGCGCCCGCGGCGGCTTGAAGACATAGAAGTGCCGGTTGAACGGGATCTCGTAGCCCACCTTCGTTTTCTCGTGATCGGTCCACGCGTCCGCCGCGTGCGGCAGTACCTCACGCTTGAAGTACGCCTCGACATCCTCGCTCAGCGGCACGTTCTCGGTGTCGCGTAGCGCCGAGTCGGGGACCGGCTTGCCCTTTCCCTTCCCCTTGGTGCCCAGCACCACCTTCCCCTTGGCATCGCGCTCTGGACGCTCGACGGTGATCGTGCGATAGCCGAACGACTCGTTCCGGAAGATGCGGCTGATCGGCACGCCGTCGCGGGTCACTTCCTCGAAGTTGCCAAAGATGCGCGTGATGTCCTCGATGTGGTCCGCACTTAGTTGCTTGCGCTTGCTCCCCAGGCTCTTGCGCATCTTCTCCCACATCCCGCTCGCATCGACCAGCTGCACCTTCCCCTTGCGCGCCGTCGGCTTGCGGTTGCTCACGATCCACACGTACGTGCTGATCCCCGTGTTGTAGAACATGTCGGTCGGGAGCCCGATGATCGCCTCCACCAGGTCGTTCTCCAGCACGTAACGCCGGATCTCGCTCTCCCCGGATCCCGCGCCTCCGGTGAACAGCGGCGATCCGTTGAGCACGATCCCGAAGCGGCTCCCGCCGTCCTTGGCCGGGCGCATCTTCGCGATCAGGTGCAACAGGAAGAGCAGCGACCCGTCGCTCACCCGCGGCAGTCCCGGGCCAAAGCGACCGTTGAAACCCTGCTGCGCGGCTTCCTTGCGCACCTCCTTCTCGATCTTCTTCCACTCCACGCCGAACGGCGGATTGGAGAGCATGTAGTCGAAGTGCTTCCCCGTGAGCCCGTCCGCCGAGAGCGTGTTGCCGAAGATGATGTTGGCGATGTCCTGCCCCTTGATGAGCATGTCCGCCTTGCAGATCGCGTACGACTCGGCGTTCAGCTCCTGCCCGTACATCACCACCCGCGCCTCGGGATTGAGCGCCGCCAGGTGCTCGCCGGCCACGCTCAGCATCCCGCCCGTCCCGGCCGTCGGGTCATAGAGCGATCGCACCACCCCCGGCTTCGTCAGCGCCTCATCGTCCTCGATGAAGAGCAGGTTCACCATCAGCCGGATCACCTCACGCGGCGTGAAGTGCTCCCCGGCCGTCTCGTTGGAGAGCTCGGCGAACGGCCGGATCAGCTCCTCGAACACGGCGCCCATCTGGGCGTGACTGACCGCGCCCGGGTGCAGAGCGACCGTCGCGAACTTCTCGGTGACCTGGTAGAGCAGGTCCGCCTTGGCCAGCCGGTCGATCTGGGTGTGGAAGTCGAAGCTCTCGAAGATGTCGCGGACCGCGGGCGAGAAGGCCTGGATGTAGGCGCGCAGGTTCTCGCCGACGTGGTCCTGGTCGCCCATCAGCTTCTTCAGGTCGAGCGGCGACGTGTTGTAGAAGAGTTGGCTGGCGGTGCGGAGGAGGAACGGCTCGGGGTTGATCCCGGCCTGCGTGCGCTTCTTGAGCTCGGCCAGGACCGCGGGCTTGGTGGACTCGAGGACGCAGTCGAGGCGGCGGAGGACGGTGAAGGGGAGGATGACCTTGCCGTATTCGGACTGCTTGTAGTCGCCGCGCAGGAGGTCGGCGACGGACCAGAGGAAGGAGGAGAGGTTCGGGTCGGGCATTCGAAACGAGATAGGGCTCGGGGCAGCAAGGAGTTCGACGCGCAGGCGCCGGCCGACTGAGGGTCCAAAGACGGCGTGACAATACCGGCAGGGACTGACGGTGTCCACGGCGATGCGCGGAGGCAACAGTTGAGAGCGCCTTGCGAGCGCCGTCGGCGGGCGACACTGTCGGAGCCTCCTCATAAAGTGTGACCATGACTGACGAGCGCGGGCTGGAACAGGGGTCGGCGGACGCCGGTGCGCCAATGCGGAAGCGGGGCGAGCGTCAGGATGATCTCGGGCGGGCGTTTGCCGGCAGCCAGATGAACCTGCAGGTGTGGGTGAATCGCCGTCAGCCGCAAATCTCGGCAGCGATCATGGTGGCGCTGGGGATCGTTGATCCCGGCGCACATCTGCAGTGGGAGTCTCCTCTGGAGAAGCCTGACCCCGGACGTCAGAAGGGGTTCTCCGAGTATCGAGACGGCGCCTTTCTTCGCGCGCTCGGCCTCGAGGAGCGCCACGCATCGCTCAAGAAGTTCTGGCCCAAGGGTGGCCCCGTCTGGGACGGGCTGGCGCGGATCGTCCGCCCGGGGTCAGACGCGATCGGCTACGTTCTCGTGGAGGCGAAGAGCTATCCGGGAGAGGTCTTCGGCGGCGGGTGCAAGGCCATCGAAGGCTCCAGGTCCCACGAGACGATTGCCGAGTCGCTAGCCGCCACCTCGCTATGGCTCGGCCTGTCGGCGGCGCCCGAGAGCTGGATGGGGAAGCTGTACCAGTCCGCCAACCGGATCGCGCATGTGTATTTCCTGCGCGAGCAGCTGGGGCTCGAGGCGTACATGGTCAACGTGTGCTTCACCGGCGATCCGCATCGCAACTACGCGACGACAGCGGCACAGTGGGATGCGGCGAAGCGCGACTTCCGGGTGCAGCTCGGGCTGCTCGACGGGGAGACGCCGTGGCTTGTCGACGTCGTGTTGCCGGCAGCGAGTCGCGACGAGTTGCGGTCGCCGTCAGCTGCTACGTGACGATATCGCACTGATGTCGCGTCTCCTTGTAGGCTTCGATTCGGCCTGGACGCCCGGCAATGCGGGCGCTCTCGTGGCCGTGCTACGAGGCACAGACGGGACGTACGAAGAGCTCGGCGATCCGCAGACCGTCACCTTCCCCATGGCCGCAGAGCGCATCGCGGCGTGGCAGGCGCTGCATGCCCCGACGTCGACGCTCGTCCTGCTGGATCAACCAACCATCGTCCCCAACGCGACCGGCCAGCGACCAGTCGAGAATCTCGTCGGCGCGCCGGTCAGCCTCCGCTACGGTGGCGTGCAGCCCGCAAGCCGATCCCGTGTGGAAATGTTCGGTGACGGCGCGCCGCTCTGGCCATTCCTCGAGCGATTCGGCGGGGCGGCGAACCCGCAGCGACTCATAGATGGCACCCTCGTCATCGAGACGTACCCGGTCCTCGCCCTCGCCGCGCTCGGCTGGACGCGCGAAGACCGTCAGCGTGCCACCGGCCGGCTACCGAAGTACAATCCGCAGCGTCGCAAGACGTTCGCAGTCGACGATTGGCGGTTCGTCTGCGAGCGACTCGTTGCGGCTCTGAGCGAGAGGGGCTTGGTGCGGGCAACCGCATGGGTACAGCGCGCGGCGGACATCAGCTCGCCTCGAAAGGCCGATCAGGACGCCCTTGATGCCTGCCTCTGTCTGCTCGTCGCACTACATCTCGCCGAGGGGAGCGAATGCCTCATGGTGGGCGAGCTGGAGACGGGGTACATGGTGGTGCCGTACGGCGCGGGGCTGCACGCCGAGCTCGATCAGCGCTGTCGCAAGACTTCGCGTGGGCCCGAGCGGTGGGTGCGGTCGTTTCGGTTGACGTAGCGCGACGACGTCACCTTCCCTAAGCCCCCGCAATCCCCAGTCTCAGACTCTCGGCAATCGCTTCGACAACCATCGGACGTACACCCGCCTCCGCGCCAAACTCGCGCCACCGCGACACCACCTCACTCACCTCGCGCACAAGCCCCCTCACCTCACGCCCCGACAGATCCGCCGCCACGCCCCCCGCCGTGAGATCGGCCATGGCAAACCCATCCCGCTTCCCATTGAGCGACATCTGGTGCTGCGACGTCCAGTCGCCCGCCGGGTTGTACGACCAGCACACGTCATATGCCGGCGCCAGCCGCCACACACCGTCCCGGTCCATGAGGAACGCGATGTTCTTGACGTGATCGTCCTGGTTGCGGGCGATGATGTTGAAGAGCATCCGGCGGAACTGCTGCGCGATCTGGCTATGCGGCAGTCGTAGCTGCCGCATCGTAGTGAACGCCTGCTCGTAGCTGTGGCTGCGCGGCGCGTTGTAGTCGAGATGGGCCATCGCCCCCAACGTCTGCATGTGCAGCTTGTCGCCATCGGCGCGGCGGTCGAACCGCTGCGTCATGAAATGACGGCGCCCCCCTTCGTCGAACAGACGACAGGGCGCCATCTCGATGCCGGCGGCGCGCGCCATCTGCGCGTAGGCAAACTCGATGGCCCCATACCCCTGCGGGTCAGCCAGATCGTGGTCGGCGTTGTCGGCCACCCCGTCAAACTTCATCAACCAATACTCGTAGCCCTCCGGGGCCGTGACGTGGCCCGAGCGCACGTCATTGGTGTCGCGGTTCCACGCGATCACGGCCTTCGCTCGCGCGCCCCCCGCTGATGTCCCGACGCTCAGGATCTCGCGCAGTGCGTCGGCCCTGTCCGGGTTCCCAAAGGTGACGTGCAGGCGAAATCGGTCGCGTAGCACCGCCGAGGCCAGCGGCACGAGCTCCGCAATCGCGATCTGCTCGGATTCCTGTGCGGCGGGCCCTAACGCCGGTCGAAACTCGAGCGCTCCCATGCCGCGCGATCCGGTATAGCAGAGCCGCTCGACGGCATTGAAGTCGCCTGGCAGGCGCCCCTGGGTCGCGAGCCAAGCGTCAATCAGCGCGTTGCCGTACTTGTCGGGCAGGGAGTCGGCGAGCAGGCCCGGAAGGCCATGAAACGACTCCAAAGCCAGCGCGGGAAATCGGTACACCCGCTCGCCTAACGGCATGGTCACCGGTGCGAGCTCAATGCCGCTCGGCACAAAGGCAGGGGCATATTCGAAACTCGCGATGCGGTCGCCGGGGGGCAGTGCCACCGCACCGATCTGTGTCCCCCAAAGCCACACCTCGGCGCTCGTCACTTCTCATCCCCCCACACCCAATCCGTCGTCTCGGGTTGGCGTAGACTCCTTCGCGTGGACGCCCGCTTGCGACGCGTCGACTTCGTCCCCGCCAGCTGCATGGGACGAACACTCGCATCGGGAATCAGGTGCTCGAGGTTTTCGATGAGACGGAGCGCACGCAACACGCGCACGAGGTTGTCGACTTGGATCGACTGCCCGGCCTCGAGGCGTTCCACGGTGCGCGCCGACACGCCCGCCGCTTCGGCCAGCTGCGCTTGGGTCACGTTCATGCCCACGCGGTGCTGCTGTGCCCGGGCGCCGAGTTCCGCGATTAGCGTCGCCTCGGTCATGGTCTCCTTGATCTTCATATCGACATATATGGTGATAAAAGCCTGCAAGACGCTTCTAACCAGCCGAATATGGCGATATGTAGTCAGAGCGTCCAGACTGAAAAAGCCGCCGTATCAGGCGAGTTATACCCGCTCAGGAGTGCTCACATGGCCAACGTCGGCGACGCTTGTTCACGACTGATCGACAGGACCGACGTCTCCGAGGCGCGCATCGGGCGCGCGGCAGTGCCCAACCTCGATGCGGCGCGCGAGTGTGCTCGAATTCCTGCCGGGACCGCAGTGAACGCCGGACGGAGTCCATGTCGTCCCGCCTGTGAGCCTCTACCGGAGATCCGCCCGTCAGCGGCCCTGCTCGCTCAGCGCACGCAAGATCTGACAGTCGGCAATCGCGAACCCGCCTCGACACTCGCTGACCACGCTACGCAGTTCGTGCTGCAGCGCGGCAAGCTGCGCGATCTTGGCCTCCACCTGCGCGAGATGCGAACGGGCCAGAGCGTCGACCTCGGCACAGGGACGTGTGGGATCGTCGGCGAGCGACATGAGCTCGCGCACTTCCTGAAGCGCGAAGCCCAGGTCGCGGGCGCGGCGCACAAATAACAGGCGCTCGACATCCCGCTCCCGGTACCGTCGATATCCGCCGTGCGCGTATCCCGGGTTGCTCCGTACCGGATGCGGAAGCACACCCGCGCGCTCGTAATATCGGATCGTTTCTACCGTGACACCGGTACGCTCCGCCAATGCACCGATGGTCATCCCGGCATCGTCCACACCGCACCCTGCGGCTCCTTCTGCCGCGAGCCACGCTGCACGCTCGGCCATGTAAAGTCTCGTCTCCTGTACGGTTGACCCTGTAGCGACTACAGGGTGAATCATACCCGGATGAGCGCATCCTGTTGTACCATGCCGAACGAGTCCACCGCTCCTCGGGACAACCGTCCGTACCGACGGGTCCTCTGGATTGCCCTCGCGATGAACGCGGCGATGTTTCTCGTCGAAGTCATCGCCGGCGCCGATGCCGACTCATCCGCCCTCCACGCCGATGCGTTGGACTTCCTGGGCGACTCCGCGAACTATGGCATCAGCCTGTTCGTGCTCGGCGCGGCACTCCGCACCCGGGCCGCGGCCGCCATGCTCAAGGGACTGTCGATGGGCGCTTTCGGCGTCTGGGTGGTGGGAAGCGCCGTCTACCTCGCGTTCACCAACACGGTCCCGGCACCCAAGGTCATGGGCATCGTCGGCGCCCTGGCGCTGGCGGTGAACCTGGGGGTGGCTGCACTGCTCTACACGTACCGTCGTGGCGACAGCAACATGCGGTCGGTGTGGCTCTGCAGCCGCAACGACGCCATCGGCAACGTCGCAGTCGTGCTCGCCGCAGGCGGCGTTGCGGCAACGGGTCGTGGCTGGCCCGACGTACTCGTCGCCATGGGGATGGCTGCCCTCGCCTTGGTCGCGGCTGTACAAACGGTGCGCCAGTCCCGCAGCGAGATGCGAGGCGCTACAAGTCATGACGCGGTGCACGATCACCCACCCGCGCCGCGCCCCGCCGCGCGTCGCACCGGCGGTGCACTCTTCCGAGGGCTCGCGCTCGCTGCATGTGCGGCCTTCATCCCTGCGCGATCCGACGCCCAGGTACCCACGGTCACCTCAGGCGCCGATACGCTCGCCACCGTCCGACTGACCGTGCGGCACGACGACGTCCCGCTGCCCGACGTCATGGTGCGCAGTGGACGTGTAGGGGCGCCGACCGATGCCGCTGGCTCGACGATCTTGCGTCTCGCAGCCGGCGCGCATGAGCTCATCAGCGTGCGCCTTGGCTTCCGCCCCGACACCACTCGGCTCACGCTCCGCGCCGGCCAGGACACCGCCGTGGCGGTACGCTTGGTACCGCAGCCCACGGAGATGGCGACAGTGGTGGTAAGCTCGACTCGCGGTGAACGCCGAGTTGAGGACACGCCGATCCGGGTTGAAGTGATCGATGAGGAGGAAATCGCCGAGAAGGTGGCGATGACGCCGGGCGACATCGCCATGATGTTGAACGAGACGAGTGGTCTGCGCGTGCAGACGACCAACCCCTCGCTTGGCGGCGCGAATGTCCGCATCCAAGGACTCCGGGGCCGTTACTCCTTGATCCTCGCAGATGGGCTTCCGCTGTACGGCGGTCAGGCTGGTGGGCTGGGGCTGCTGCAGATCCCGCCGATTGACCTGGGGCGCGTCGAGGTCATCAAGGGCACGGCGTCGGCGCTGTACGGAAGCTCGGCCCTGGGTGGCGTGATCAACCTCGTGTCGCGCCGTCCAGACGACGTGCGTGAGGGCACCGCCTTGGTGAATCAGACATCTCGCGGCGGCACCGACGGCGTCGTGTTCCTCGGCGGTCCCCTCTCGGAGAGCTGGGGCTACACGCTGCTCGCCGGAGCCCATCGGCAGACGCAGAACGATCTCGACGGGGACGGCTGGACAGACATGCCTGGCTATCAGCGCGCCGTGGTTCGCCCTCGCCTCTACTTCGGCAACGGATCGAACCGAACCGCCTTTCTTACCGGCGGCGTCACCGTGGAGGATCGCGACGGCGGCACGCTCAGCGGCCTCGGACTCCCCACGGGCAGCCCGCACGTCGAGGCCCTGCGTACGCGGCGCGCCGATGTGGGTGGGCTCGCGCGCTGGGTGATCGCGGACAGCGGCGCGTTGGCGGGGATTCGCGCGCTCCACGGATCCATTCTTTCCGTGCGCGGCTCAGGTGTCGAGCAGCGCCATGCACATCGCTTCGGCAGCGTGAGTGAGGACGATCGGCACCGCACCTGGTTCGGCGAGGCGTCGCTTGCCGTTCCGCGTGGCCGGGTCACCTATATCGGCGGCGTGGCGTTGCAGCAGGACGCCTACCGCAACGCGGACGTGCCGGGATTCGACTACACCTTCACCGTACCCGCCGCCTTCGTGCAGACGGATGTTGACCCCACCAGTTGGCTGTCCGTGTCCGGAAGTGCGCGGCTCGATGCACACAGCGCATTCGGCACCTTCGTCAACCCACGGGTCTCGCTGCTGTTGCGCCGGCCCGCCGACGGTCGGTTCGCGGGATGGACGACGCGACTGTCAGGGGGCACGGGCGCGTTCGCGCCAACCCCGTTCACGGAGGAGACCGAGGCCACTGGTCTCTCGCCGCTGACGCCGTTGGTTGGACTCGTCGCCGAGCGCGCGCGGAGCGCATCGCTCGATGTGGGCGGCCCGCTCGAGACAGCCTTCGGTCAACTGGAACTCAACGCGACCGCCTTCGGATCGCGCGTTGCCCACCCGTTGCAGGTGGCCGATGGCGTCGGCACTACCACGTCCGGCGCGCGACGCATCGTACTGTCGAATGCCCTGGCAAGCACTCGGACGTGGGGTGGCGAGTTCCTCGCGCGGCTCGTGCACGAACTCGGCGAGCACAGCGGCGACGATGAACCGCCCGCGTTACGCATCACCGGATCGTACACGTACCTGCGCTCGACCGAGTGCGATGCGAACGAGCCTACGTCTGCAACCTGCGCACGGCGCGAGGTGGCGCTCACCCCCCGTCACGCGGTGGGCGTTGTGGCCAGCGTAGAGCAGGAGGGACGGAGTCGTATCGGCCTCGAGCTCTACTACACCGGCCGACAGGCGCTCGTTGACAATCCGTTCCGCACCGAGAGTCGACCGTACGTTGTCGTGGGCCTCTTGGCAGAGCGTGCAATCACGACGCGAGCGGGCGTCGCGCGGGTGTTCGTCAATTTCGAGAACTTGGGCGGGGTGCGACAGACGCGGCTGGATCCGCTGGTGCTACCGACGCGAGGTCAAGGTGGCCGGTGGACGACCGACGTGTGGAGCCTGCTTGAGGGGCGCACCGCCAACGCCGGCGTGCGCCTGGGCTTTTAACGCAACGAGCCGCCAGCGTATCGCCGGCGGCTCGTTTTGTTAACTCGTTATCTCGAAACATGTTCCCCGAAAAATGGCTAGGGACGGAATCG
>Ga0138256_10000714_pt1 | contig 35700 bp, 26 predicted proteins | sample KNB2016incub_MG_FD_105486 | JGI IMG/M metagenome (GOLD analysis project Ga0138256, IMG submission 105486) | Active sludge microbial communities from wastewater in Klosterneuburg, Austria - KNB2014incub_MG | ecosystem: Engineered > WWTP > Activated sludge > Unclassified | place: Austria... | reverse complement strand
TGATCTTCGGTACCTTCAAGTGTGATATCAAATTTTTCTGATGGAACAAGGATTAATTCCGCATCACCTTTCATCACAATTGAATGATACGGTTTAGAAGTCCTGACTTCCGAAGTTTTCGCAGTTTCAGCCTTAGCATATTGAGCAAAGCTAAATAACATTACAAATGCAGCGCTGAACAAAATAACTTTTTTCATGATTATTGATTTTAAATTGTTTGATTAATATTTTGACTGTGTAAAGATCGCACGAAAAAATCAGTTCGATCAAATGTTCAGGCGTATAGACTTGAACATTTACTACAATCTTAACAAACTTTATTATAAATTAACTAAATCGGATGTAGCTACATCGGTCAAAATAACGACTCAAAATAATTTTAATCTCGAAAAAATTAATTCAGTAGCAAGAGTGTCACACATTAAAAAGTCAAACGATAAAGAGGAATTGGAAAGAGTCCAAGCTGATATTCGGTTTTAACCGTCCCGGTTCCCGGATCATACACTTCCTGCCAGATATTTTTTGTATTAAAAACATTATCAATATCAAGAGACAATTCGTGTGTGGCTCGTTTTCTATTCAACCGGTAACTGATTTTAATATCAGTTCTGAAATAATCTTTGCGCCTGTGCTCATAAGCATGGCTGTAGTCATAGCGCGTTTCTCTCAATCGGGCAGATTCAGTAATATTTATCGGAAGAAATCTTTTGCCTCCCGCATATGTAGTTTTGAGATTAAAAGCAATTACATTTTTCCCCTTGGTAGTCCATTCCTTTCCTGCAAGTGCATTTCCGGTAAAATTTCCATTGAAAGCGGTATTTCGTTCAATCCCCTCACTACCCTTATACTTTGATTCGAATACCGAGCCGGTTAGGAGAAAATAATAGCCGTGACTATAAAACTTTTCCACGGTCAATTCCAGCCCATAATTTTTTCCGGTTCCATTATTGACCAAGCTATCAACATTCCCAATTCCAAAATCAGCACCTTCGTTCAGGATTGAATACCATGTTGGCCGAATTTCCACTGGTACATCATATAGATCCTGATAATAAACTTCAGCTTTTACGCGCATATTTTTTCCAAGACTTTTATCAAAGGCGAGAACATAATGGATACTTCGCGTCATATCTAAATCTCTGTTAGTCTCAAAATATGAACCGTCAGCCAGAAATGTTTTTTGCAAATAAATATACATTGGCTGTAGCTGGCTGTGCAAACCGGCACCGGCACTTAGTGCAGCGCCTTCTTTCATTTCCCATCTTAATCCTACACGTGGTTCGATTGCAAAAGAATTATTGAGCATGAATTGCTGATAATGTAACCCCAGATTCAAACTCAAATGGTCACTGAACTTATGCTGTAATTGTGAATATGCCTGAAGCAGAAAACTTCCATCTTTAAAATCCGTATATTTTTGCCAGTGATCGAATTCAAAAGCACTGTCACGAAAAGCATACTGGTATCTGTCAACTATGAATCCGATCTTAAGGTAATCACGGGATGAAAATTTTTTATTCCAGCTATAGTTTAAGGCATACTTCTGTTGATTTGAATTATTGCGGTACAAAGGGTAAGGATTTTGATCCACTTCATTTATGGAATCAACCTTGTACTTTTCACCGGAGGTGCTTGCCGAGATGCTTAACTTTGAATAAGTGGTTGAATTAAAAAAATATGTGTGCTGGACACCAATAACTCCCATTGTATTTCCAAAATATCCGTCTTGTCTTCGCCCGTCATTGTACAAATCAGTTATTGTAGTATCTCTTTCTTTATCGAGAACTTCAACATTACTTATCCCTCCAACACCGTAGATGCTGATCTTCCCGGCCTTTGAACCCGGAAATGTGATGTTGAAAGAAAGATCCTGGTAGTCGGGCACAGCAGCGCCTGTTCCGAACTCAATTCCCAATGCTTTAAATACACCTAGTGTTGAATAACGATAATTGACTAGGTATGAACCTCCGCTTTTTTTACCCAGAGGTCCTTCTGCACCAAATTCAAAACCATTGAATCCAACTTGTACGAGGTATTCTCTTTTCTCGTTATTACCGGAACGCATTTGCAAATCAAACACACCGGCAAGAGCATTTCCATACTCAGCAGGAAAAGCTGATGTCATGAAATCTGATTTATCCAACAAATTATTATTCAGAATACTGATCGGGCCACCGGTTGTCCCGATAGATCCAAAATGATTGGGATTAGGAATCTCCATACCGTTCAATCTCCAAAGCAATCCCAATGGTGAGTTTCCTCTGATGATAATATCATTGCGCGCATCATTCGCCCCGCTTACACCGGCGTAATTGGCGGCCATGCGGGAAGGATCATTCAGACTTCCTGCATAGCGCGACGTCTCTTCGACGGTAAAGGATCTTGCACTCACCGTCGTCATCTCATTATTAGCCCGATCTTTTTGTCGTTCAGCAACGATCGAGACTTCTTTTCCCTGAACGACCGATTGTTCCAGCTCGATATCAAGTACAACTTCTTTCCCGGACGTGAGATTTACTGCAACCGTAGTTTCCTTATAACCTACGAAAGAAACTCGGATAAGCCTTCTGCCTAATGGAACATTGTCAAGACGAAACTTCCCATCCATGTCACAGACGGATCCTGTGTTCATGCTGCTGTCAATTAACAAGACGGCTGCACCAAATAATTTTTCCTGACTCACTTTATCATGAACCGTCCCCCGAATCACCTGTGTAGGAGTTTGAGCAGAGAGAGAACAGATTGTTTGACATATTACAAAGACTGAAACAAATAAAATAAGAAGAGACCTCATCATTTTCCAATATTAAAATGCGATGCAAAATTATAGATTCATTTCAAAAATAAAAACACTAGAGGAAAGTCTTCAAGCAACCCAGCGCCGCAAATATCAGGTGGCCAATTACAACATTTTAAGAGCAACGATTTGGCACAAAAAAAAAGCAGTGAAAAATTCTCACCGCTTTTTAGCTTGTAACAATTAAATTTTATGCTTCGGCCTGAATTGGCGCGACAGAGACAAAACTCTTCTCATTTAATTTTTTGCGGAATACAACTTTCCCTTCAACGAGAGCATACAGTGTATGATCTTTACCGATGCCTACATTCTCACCAGGAAAATGCTTGGTACCTCTCTGACGCACGATGATATTTCCGGCGATAGCATGCTGTCCACCAAAAATTTTGATACCAAGTCTTTTGCTATGTGATTCACGACCGTTTCTCGAACTACCAACACCTTTTTTGTGTGCCATTGTATTTTATTTTTTTACTGAATGAATATTTAAAACTGAAATAAGTCTCTTTGATTAAGCCTTGATACCGTCGATCATAATTTTAGTGAGATTCTGACGGTGGCCGCTGGATTTCTGATAACCTTTACGACGCTTCTTCTTGAAGATAATAACCTTATCACCACGAAGATGCTTTACAATTTTAGCTGTAACGCTTGCACCTTTAACTACAGGAGCACCTACTTTAACTTTGCCATTGTCATCAACCATCACTACTTCGTTGAATTCCAATTTCTTACCATCTTCTCCCGGAAGACGGTGAACAATCACAGTCTGGTCTTTTTGCACTTTAAACTGCTGTCCGGCGATATTTACGATTGCGTACATTTTTCTAAAAATTGAGGTTTGGGTACTATCCCTTGGTTTTTTAAGGGACGCAAAGATAATGATCGTTTTGAGATTTACAAAGGGAATTGGAGGGAATTTGCAGAAAAAAAGCTAAGGAAATTAGGAGTCCGGCTATTCTAGAAATGCGATTTCAGGCCAAAAAATAACATTTTGCGCTTTCCACTTTAAGAATCCCTATTCAAGTTTTTAAGTCCCGGCGATTTCGGCCACAAGCACGGTCAATAAAATAAAGGATTTGTGATTGTTACCTTTACGAAATGCGCTTTGCTCTGCCCATTTTACTTCTCACCCTAATATCCTGCAAACAAGTGACCCCTCAAGAAATGAATGAACCAAACCACCTGATTCACGAAACCAGTCCCTACCTGCTTCAACATGCACATAATCCGGTGGACTGGTATCCCTGGGGTGAGGCTGCATGGGATAAAGCCAAAAAAGAAAACAAATTGGTTTTGATCTCAATCGGCTATTCTGCCTGTCACTGGTGCCATGTGATGGAACATGAAAGTTTTGAGAACGACAGTACTGCCAAAATCATGAACGAGAATTTTGTATGCATAAAAGTAGATCGTGAAGAAAGACCTGATATAGATCAGATTTATATGGCCGCAGTACAACTGATGACGGGAAGCGGAGGCTGGCCGTTAAACTGTTTTACTCTTCCCGACGGACGACCGATTTATGGAGGCACGTATTTTCCAAATGCAAACTGGAATCAAATTTTACTTCAACTGAGTAAGTTTTATAAAGAAGATCCGATAAAGGCTAATGAATATGCAACAGAGCTGACGAAAGGAATTAATCAAATGGAATTAGTGAGTGCAAATGATGCACCTGTGGATTTTAAAATGAAAATTCTAGATGACATGGTTTCGACATGGAAATCTCAATTCGATAAAATAGAAGGTGGCCCGAACCGTGCACCAAAATTTCCATTGCCGAACAATTACGAATTTCTATTGCGTTACGCTGTACAAGCAAATGACAAAGAAGTTTTATCTCAAGTAAATCTTACTCTTGAAAAAATGGCATTCGGCGGAATTTATGATCAAGTTGGCGGCGGATTTGCCAGATATTCAACAGATATTTATTGGAAGGTCCCCCATTTCGAAAAAATGCTGTACGACAACGCGCAATTAGTGAGTTTGTATTCTCACGCGTACAAACAGAGCAAGAATCCCTTGTATAAAAAAATAGTTTATGAAAGTCTCCGTTTTATTGAGAGAGAACTTACTTCGGCCGAAGGAGGATTTTATTCAGCCATTGATGCAGATTCTGAAGGTAAAGAAGGCAAATTTTATGTTTGGACGAAAGCCGAACTTGAAAACATTCTAAAGGATTTACCGGGTAAATATCCTTTTGAAATTATTTCTGAATATTTTAACATTAATAAAACCGGTTATTGGGAAGAGGATAATTATATACTTCTGAGAAAGAAAGGTGATGCAGAGATTTGCAAACAATTTTCCATAACCGAAGAAGCCTTGGATAAATTGGTTGATCAAACTAAATCACTCTTACTACAAGTTCGCAGCCAACGTATTCGTCCGGGTCTCGATGATAAGATTCTGGTTTCTTGGAATGCACTGATGATAAAAGGTTATTGTGATGCATACACTGCTTTCAGGGATGAGGATTTTTTGAAAGCGGGAGTAAAGAATATCAATCTCATTCTTGGTTCAATGCGAACAAAAGATGGCGGACTATTTCATAGCTATAAAAACGGAGACGCACGTATAAACGGATATCTGGAAGATTACTCATTTACCATTGAGGCGTTGCTTGCAATATATGAATGCAGTTTTGAAGAAAAATATCTGGCAGAAGCGAAAAAACTGGCTGACTATGTTTTTGAACATTTCTACGATGAGGCAACAGGGAATTTCTGGTTTACCTCCAATCTGGATCCTGCATTAATCAGCAGAAAAAAAGAAATTCAGGATAATGTAATTCCGGCTTCCAACTCAAGCTTAGCAAATGGCCTCTTTCGTTTGGGTATTCATTTTGAAAATAATAAATACTCTGAAGCTTCAGAAAAAATGTTGCATAATATTGTCAATGATATGGGAAAATATGGTGCAGGGTATTCAAACTGGGCTCTTCTTCTTCTGAATTATGTTCAGCCATTCCGTGAAATTGTTGTAACAGGAAATGAAGCACTAACGAAACGAAAAGAATTACAAAGCAGTTATCTTCCGAATGCCCTGTTCGCCGGCGGAACTAAGGACAGTAAATTGCCACTGATGGAATATCGTTTTGTGGAAGGACAAACATTGATTTATGTTTGCGAGAACAGGGTTTGTAAATTGCCTGTCCAAGATGTTGGGGCTGCATTAAAATTAATAAAATAAACTTTCGAGTCAATTTTATCGAATATAGCCTATACCTTTTAATACTCAATTTTGCTTTCTTCAATCATTTCGCCTCGGTAATTTCTAAACCCGATGAATTACATTAATCTCCTTATTTAATAAGGGAATAATATTATTAAATGAGTCCTTTTTTCTATAAGGTAACACTGGTTAAGTGACCCTTTTTATCTTGCATTCAAAATTGTTGTATAATTATTTCCCCACTCTTGCTATGATTCATGCTCTAAGCTACAACTCAATAAATAATTTATGGCTGAAAAATTCAAAAACAATTACCGGATCAAATCGACCAGATTACTGAAATGGGATTATGGTTGGAACGCTGCATACTTTGTAACCATCTGCACGCATAACCAAAGATGTTTTTTTGGAAAAATAAAAAACAAGATTATGTATTTATCAGATGTAGGTATAATTGCCGACCTATATTGGATGGAAATCCCTTTATATTTCCCATACATCAAATTGGGAAAACACCAGGTAATGCCTAATCATGTACATGGGATTTTGATTATTGACAAACCCATTGGTTGGGATGAAACAAAAAATCACAATAGATTGAATGATTCAAATGTGATAAACAATAACCTAATTGAAAATGATGAAAACGGTGTGAACGATCCGGAACACGTCGACGACCCAATTGATGATTTCACAATACCAAAAAAAACAAAAGGTGGAATCACACAAAATCACAACCCGATGTTGCATGATAATTTATCGCGTGTCTTACGTTGGTATAAGGGCCGCGTGACATATGAGTCACATAAAATATCACCTGCTTTCAAATGGCAGGCAAGGTTTCATGATCACATTATACGAGATGAAAAGGCCTTCCAAAATATTACGAAATACATTGAAGAAAACCCTTTGAATTGGAATGAAGACAAATTTTACGGAGAATAATATTTTGAATTTACAAATTTCCCTTTTCAAAATCCAACAACCATTTCTTACGCCAGATACCTCCGCCATAGCCGGTAAGATTTCCATCAGAACCTATGACGCGGTGACAGGGAATAATTATTGAAATTCGATTCATCCCATTTGCATTGGCGACAGCCCGAATGGCGTCGGGCTGGTTTAACATTTTAGCTTGCTCCTTATATGACCGCGTTTTACCATAAGGAATAGTCTGCAGTGTTTTCCAAACCATATTTTGAAAATCTGATCCTGGTGTAAACAGTGGAACTGAAAATATTTTACGCTTTCCATCAAAATATTCGCTTAGTTCTTTTTCCACATGATTAAAATGCTTATTCGGACTTTGGATGATTGTTGCATTTAATTTTTTAGCCAGTGTTTTGAATTCTGTCTCAAGCATTTTTCGATCAGTAAATTCAAGCAGGCAGATTCCTTGTTCCACAGCACAGGCATACATAGTTCCCAACTTAGTTTCTAATCGGCTAATATTTATCACATTTTTCTCTTTGCTATTGACAGGAGACACTCCAAAAACAGATTTGAAAGAATCATTGAATCCGCTTAAGGATTCAAAACCGGAATCAAAAGCAACAGAACTTACAGTTTCACCGCCTTTAATTTTTTTGAATGCAGAATTAATGCGAAACATTCTTTGATAATTATGGAAAGTAATTCCATGGTTCTTTAAAAACCATCTCCGGATTGTGCTTGGCTCCAACCCCATTTGCCTCAAATCCCAATCCTTGAACTTAGTGGACGGATCGTGCTCAAGCTGTTCCAATAGCACTTTAATGTACTCAGGACTTTCACCGGGTTTTTCAAGCGGCCGGCAAACTTTGCAAGGTCTGTAACCCTTGAGGATTGCTTCCTTAACATTCGAAAAAAACTCAACATTGTCAAACTTCGGTTTCCTTGCAGTGCATGTCGGTCTGCAAAAAATGCCTGTGGTTTTAACGGCGGCAATAAAAATTCCTTCGAATGAGCTATCTTTCTTTACCAATGCCTCATACATCATATTTTTCGAAAGCATATTTTTAATTCAAAGGTAGTTGAGTAGCCCATAATGCACAACCGAAAAATGGACTATTATTTTTTGAGAGTGATATCCGGTATGTAGCGAAAAATACAAAACTAAAATCTCAATATCTTTCCCCAAGAACAATAAGAATACTGATTAAGCAATTTTAATAAGGGAGGCTCCAGAACTGAGAATTCAAGGATGACCGCAATCAATCTGATGAACATCCAGCTTCTATTTAAAACCAATCTGGCGATATTTACCTGTAACCAACAGAAAAATGTTCAAAGATAATTTGGCATAGGCATTTTCATTCTATAGAAATATTTTCCTTTGGAATGAAGCTTGAAACCGGGCTTTTTATCCTATGGAAAAAATCGAGAAAATACTTGTCGCAAATCGAGGGGAAATAGCAATTCGTGTACTTCGTGCTGCCTCTGAACTGGGCATCAGAACTGTTGCTGTGTTCACTTATGAAGACCGTTATTCCCTTCATCGCTTCAAAGCTGACGAAGCCTATCAAATCGGTCCTGATTCAGAGCCCCTCAAGCCCTATCTGGATATTGACGAAATAATTCGAATTGCCAAAATCAATAAGATACAAGCTATCCATCCGGGCTACGGATTCCTTAGTGAAAATGTGGAATTCGTTCGCCGTTGTAAGGAGGAGAATATAATTTTTGTAGGACCAGATGCTGAAGTGATGGAGCAACTGGGAGACAAGGTTCGTTCCAAAGGTGTTGCACGCGCTTGCGGCGTTCCGGTCATAGAAGACAATAAAGTAAAGCTTGACAGTCCTACAACTGCATTAAAGGAAGCCAAGCTAATCGGCTTCCCGATAATATTCAAAGCCAGTGCCGGAGGCGGTGGACGGGGAATGCGAGTTATTCGGAAAGAGGAAGAATTAGAGAAAGCATTTCTTGAAGCAAAACGTGAAGCAGCCAATGCTTTTGGAGATGATACAATCTTCATTGAAAAATTCATTGAGGACCCAAAACATATTGAAGTACAAATCTTAGGGGACAATCAAGGTAATATTGTTCATTTGTACGAACGTGATTGCAGTGTTCAGAGGAGATTTCAAAAGGTTGTAGAAATTGCACCGGCCCCGAATCTGAAACCTGAGACGAAAGAAAAGTTATACCTCTATGCTTTGAGTTTAGCAAGGCATGTCAGCTATAACAATGCAGGAACGGTGGAATTTTTAGTAGATGGAGATGAAAACATCTATTTTATTGAAGTCAACCCCCGCATTCAGGTTGAACATACAGTCACAGAAGAAATCACCGGGATAGATCTTGTAAGAAGTCAAATACTCATTGCTGACGGTAAAAGCCTCCATTCTGATCGTATTAATATACCGCAGCAAGCTGATATAAAATGTAATGGTTTCGCCATTCAATGTCGCATCACAACAGAAGATCCGCAAAATGATTTCAAACCGGATTACGGAACTATCATTGCCTACCGTCACGCAGGAGGATATGGAATCAGACTTGACGAAGGAAGCTCCTATCAGGGAGTAAAGGTTTCTCCTTTCTTTGATTCAATGCTTGTAAAAATAACAGCCAAGGGAAGAACACTGAAAGGCGCACGCCAAAGAATGCACCGGGCATTAATGGAATTTAGGATACGTGGCGTTAAGACTAATATTTTATTTCTTGAAAATGTAATCATGCACCCTGAATTTGAAAAAGGTGCGGCGACGGTTAAATTCATAGAAAAATATCCTGCATTATTTCAAATACGAACAAGACAAGACCGTGGAACGAAGCTACTAAGATATATTGCGGATGTACAGGTAAACGGAAATCCGGATGTAAGTAAAGTTGATACAAGCCGGACTTTTCAAACTCCATACGTCCCTGCATTTGACCGGAGCATAAAATTTACGGCAGGAACTAAACAAAGGCTCGATGATCTAGGCCCTGAAAAATTTGCACTCTGGTTAAAGGATCAAAAAAAGGTCGCGATTACAGACACTACAATGCGGGATGCGCATCAAAGTTTGTTGGCAACACGCTTCAGAACGGTTGACATGTTACGCGTTGCAGAAAGCTTTGCTCACCATCATCCGCAGACATTTAGCATGGAAGTTTGGGGTGGTGCAACTTTTGACGTTGCACTCCGGTTTTTACATGAATGTCCTTGGCAAAGGCTTCAGCAATTGCGTTCTGCCATTCCGAACATATTGCTGCAAATGCTTATCCGTGGTTCGAATGCTGTCGGATATACCTCCTATCCCGATAATCTGGTAGAAAAATTTATCGAAAAAAGCTGGGAGAACGGAGTAGATATTTTCAGAATTTTCGATTCGCTGAATTGGCTTGATAGTATGAAAGTCAGTATCAAAGCAGTGAGGGAACGAACAGGTGGTTTGGCAGAAGCCTGCATTTGTTATACAGGTGATATCCTTGATCCAAAGCGTCAAAAATATTCTTTGCAGTACTACCTTGATCTTGCAAAAAAACTCGAAGACGAAGGCGCACATATTCTTGGAATAAAAGACATGGCCGGTTTGCTTAAACCCTATTCAGCAGAATTGCTTGTTAAAGAATTAAAAAAATCAATTGATATTCCAATTCATCTTCACACACATGATACTTCTTCCATACAAAATGCTACCTATCTTAAAGCGATAGAAGCCGGAGTGGATGTGGTGGACGTTGCCCTGGCTTCGATGTCAGGCTTAACCTCCCAACCAAATTTCAACGTTTTGGCAGAGGCTTTACGAAACACTCCTCATGCATTAGACTTTGATATCCGTTCATTAAATGATTTTTCAAATTACTGGGAGAGTATTCGCGAATATTATTATCCATTTGAGTCAGGATTACAGGCCGGAACAGCAGAAGTTTACAATCATGAAATTCCAGGTGGCCAGTATAGTAATTTGAAACCTCAGGCTATCTCCATGGGACTAGCTGACAGAATGGATGACATCAAAAAAAGCTATGAAGAGGTCAATGTATTATTCGGAGATATTGTAAAAGTCACGCCATCATCCAAAGTAGTCGGGGATCTTGCGATGTTTATGGTTACAAGTAAACTCAGCACTGAAGATATTCTAAAGCGGGGTGAATCTTTGTCATTCCCGGAGAGTGTAAAAAGCATGTTTAGGGGCGACCTTGGGCAACCTTTTGGTGGCTGGCCCAAGGAACTACAAAAAATAATTCTTAAAGACGAGAAGCCCTATACCGATCTGCCAAATGCACATTTAAGTCCGGTAGATTTTGATGGAGAATTTGAAACATTCCAAAATAAATTTGACACGTACCTCAGCTTTCTTGACTTTTTAAGCTGGAAATTTTACCCGAAAGTATTTGAAGATTATTACGCTTTCAAAAAACAGTTTGGAGATGTGCAGAGCCTCCCTACTCCTTCATTCTTCTTTGGAATGAAATCGAACGAAGAAATAATGGTTACCATCGGTCCGGGGAAAACAGTATTGATCCGACTGCTATTTGTGAGCGAGCATGCTGATGAAATGGGAAACAGATCGGTATTCTTTCGCTTGAATGGACAAACGCGTGCAATTGAAATAAAAGACAGAAATGCAGTAGTCAGGAAAACAATGAACCTGAAGGCGACAGGAGAAAATCAAATTGGGACACCTCTCCAGGGCCGTTTGTCAAAAATATTTGTTAAGCCTGGAGACAAAATCCTTAAAAATTCTGCGCTCTTCACTATTGAGGCTATGAAAATGGAAACAACCATTACTGCCTCAAAAGATCTCTCGGTTAAAAAAGTAATACTCAGTGAAACAGCAATGGTAGAAACAGATGATCTGATTATTGAAACAGAATAATCAATAATTCTTTTTAACGAAACCGATGATCAGTGTATGAAGATGGCACAATGGATATGGTCACCAAAACTCTCAGTCCACTTTGAACTTCAACCCCTTCACATCCTCTTTTGACCAAAGGTCATCAAGAAAGTCCATGTTAATCAGATAAGCATTCCAGCTGCAATCCCTTGAATTACCCAAACTTTTTACCCAGGGTTTGACATGATTTTTATTTAAATAACCTGTATATTTAGTCCAAGTAATAAACCCTGTAAACTGAACTTGCATTTTTTGAGCCTCCAGGAATTTCAAAGTATCTTTCTTTTCCAGTGGTTTCAAGCAATCAAATATTTGTGTTAATTCTTTTCCATTCGGATTACGTTTATACATCCAATTGCAAAGAGAATCAATAACACTGGAGGCGGGTGCATTGCAGGTGCTGTTATCAGAATAAAGCAATGATTTTCCCAACGAGTCAAATAAATATAAGTCAGGTGTAGCTCGAAACAAATAAAACAATTTTAAAAATGAAGCTGTATCCTTTGGAACGAGAATCGTGACATGATCTAGATCCCGGTTTTTAGCATATTTTAAAATTGAGCGGGTGCTTTCCAACCTTGGTTTGTGCAAACCATAAACGACTTTGGCCAGAGGTCTACAGGAGAAAAGGAAGAACAAAGAAATAAAATACAGTAGAGCAATAATTTTAGGCGTCATAGTAATTAATAATTAAATTTTTATAAAGGTTTAAACAAAATTCGCGTACACGAAAACGCTGGTGCGGATGCGATGAATTCCAAAACAAACATACTGGATTTTATCTAATTTCCGTTTCAAATTCTATAATGACACCTTCAGTTCCCTGATAGATTTTATGTTTTCCTTGAGTTAGCACGATAGGAAGTTCAAGTCCAATTTTTTTACAGATATCCAGAGGGATTTCATAAGGAGCCTCCATAATGAAATAATCTCCTTCAAATAATCCTGGGTCTTTCTTCATTCTCTCATAAGGAATTTCAATTTTGATCAGATCCTTCTCAAATCCAAGCAATGAAAATGCAAGCGGATCCGATCCAATAGGATCATAGATTAGACAAATCCCAAAGCCCTTACAGTTACGGCCGTCAGTCCCAAATTTTATATCAATTTTTGTTTTCCTTCCTAAGCCAGCCTCAGCATGAGTACAAATATTTAGAAAAAAACAAAATAACAGCGTTTTAATTATAGCGAATCCTGCACTTCTTTTCATGTTTTATAAGTTTAAGATGTAAAATAATATCCGGACTGAAGAACATCCTCAGCCCGGAATAGAATTATTTCTGTGGAACATTTAAGATTAACGTTTTGGCCGAGCGCTTCAAACTATACTCCCCTTTCGGAATCAACAAAGGTCGATCAGAACCTAATTCCAGAGAAATTTCTTTCGACAATTGCAAATCTTCCTCTTGAATGAATATGTCATTTTCAAATTGCTCCGGATATTTATTCGTCACCTCCAGAGGGAATTCAAATTGCAATTCTTTGGTTTTAGGTTGAAATCTTGCAAGACCATCTATATTAATATCGGTTAAGATAAACACACAAAATCCAAAACCTTTGCAGCCTTTGGATTTTCTTCCTAATTCAAAATGAAAAGTTATATCGAATGAAATCTTTCGTGCGTCTTGCGCTTTTGCAGTTTCCAGCATCGGCCCGGAAACAATTAATAAAAGTAAAATCGGCATTAATAATTTGTAATTTTTTTTCATTGATTTGTTTTTAGAATGGTTAAGAATTAATTTGGGAAATTGATGAAGATTCGAATATTGGACTTCGAAAACGGTGCTTCCGCCAGCGAATAAAAATTGAAACAGAAATTAGCAGTTGTATATATATCATTCTCAAAATGGATACAATTGACAGGTCAAAAGTATTTTCCGGTGCAGGCTTCTACAAGAGAACACATCCCATTTTTGCATAGTATAAGTACTATAAACGAATACATACTGGCATGTAAAGCTGACTTCCAAAAATTATTTTCTTTAATATAAAAACAGCGTGATTGCTTTATTCACAATTTTCAAAACCAGATGTTAATATCCCCAGCATTAAACAGCATAAAATGAACAAATACAATTCTGTTGATGCCTTTCTTCGTAAAAAAATATTAAAATGAATACTTGCATCTTATTCCTCAAAGGGTTCAATAAATTGTATGCTCAGTGGTTACTGGAAAAGCTCAATCTGGCACAAGATATTTTTTGCAATGTATGGGAACTTACAAATCCACCTGAACTGCTATTAAACTCAAATGAATCTATTACAGTCATTCTTCAGGTTCAAAACAGAACAGAGCTTGAAAATATTCCAACTATACTTGCTACCCGAAATCATTTTAAAATAATTGTCTGGTGGACCGGCAGTCAAATGTGCGAAGAGGATGTTATCAAGGCAATTAATAATGGTGCGGTGGCAGTGGTTTGTGAAAAGCAGGATTGGCAAGAAATTTTACAAGCCATCCGGGATGTACAAATGAATAACTTTCATTACAACCTGATAATTACCGAGGCTCTATATTTGTATTGTAAGCGTAACAGAATTCTAAATACACATATTAGCAGTCCTGCCAATGCTCTTGGCAATCGGGAGAAAAAAATCATTGAATTGAAACGATCAGGAAAAACCTCTAGGGAAATCGGAGAAATTCTATTTCTTAGCAAAAAGACGATCGATAAATTATTTGGTGATATGTACAGAAAATTTGACTGTAATAATTTCTTTGAGCTACTTAATTTATATGAAGAGAAAAGAAGTCAGGATCTCATTTAATTTAGGGGAGACGATTTCCCCGCTTTGTAATCCTTCAAATAGAAAGGCTCAAACAAAGCAAGATTTTCAAAATTACCATGTTGATAGGCCATCTCTGCCAGTTCGCACATAGCAAATGCAGAAGCGGGAGATTGCAGTTTGAAATCTGCTTTTTTCTGCTCTGCAAAAAGTGGTTTACACTTTTCGGCGCCATCACCGGTAAAATATATTGTATACTTCTCAAAATAATCTGAAAATGCTTTCTCATCCATAACTTCTGCGGTTATTTTCATCACTTCGGTTAAATTGACATCATACAAAGCAGTGTAAACTTCCATTCGCCTTGCGTCGATCATTGGACAAAATAATACAGGTTCTGTTTCTTTAGTTTTTTTCACAGGAAGATCCTGTTTTAGCTTCCAGGCTAATGCCTGAAGCGTAGAGACAGAGATCAAAGGAATGTCAAGTGCATAACATAATCCTTTAGCTGTGCTTACGCCAATTCTTAATCCGGTATACGAGCCCGGGCCACTGCTCACAGCCACAGCCTGAATGTCTTTCTTGGCCAAACCGGCTTCATTAATTACTTCGAGAATAAACGGCAGCAACTTTTCAGCGTGAAGATATCCTTCTGAGAGCTCTCTTAGCGAGAGCATAATGCCATCTCTACACAAAGCCACGGAGCAAACGTCGGTAGAGGTTTCAATACAAAGAATAGTGGCCATGCGAACAGATAGGATTGAATTAAAAAATGAAAAAAAATAAACCCCCAATCCCCCGGTCTTTTATTTATCCTTGTTATATAAATCTTCTTTTTTTACAATTTCAATTTTATCGCCATCCTTCAGCAATTTTGATATTGAACTGTATGGACCTGTAACAACTTGATCCCCTTCTTTAAGGCCACTCTTTATTTCGATATAATTATTGTCCTGGATGCCAATCACAACAGGCTGAAGTTTTACAGTCCCATCGGTGATCAAGAACACACACTCGGTGACCATATCCACCATCTCCGTTTTCTTGTCACTCTTCTTCTCATCAACGACACGAACAGCTTCCTCATCCTCCATTTCAGGTTTAGCTTCCACTTTCGAGGAACCTGCAGCCTTCATACTTGTATCCCTGGTTGTAACTGACTGAATGGGAATTGAAGTGACGTTATATACTTTCTTTGTCATGATGTCAACGGTCGCTGACATGCCCGGATTAAATACCGCTTTATTCGGCCGCTCAGGATCACGAATCTGGTCGTAAGACTCTCTGAGAATTCTAATCTTAACCGTAAAATTTGTCACCTGATCAACACTAAGTCCGGAAGTGTTTGCAGAGTTAGCTACTTCAGTAACCACGCCTGGAAATTTTTTTCCCAGATAAGCATCAACTTCGACGCTGGCAGTATCACCTACATTAACACGGACGATATCATTTTCATTTACATCCACACGAACTTCCATTTCATTCAGGTTGGCCAAAGTCATAATTTCTGTTCCTGCAAACTGAGAAGTTCCCACAACCCTTTCGCCCTTTTCAACATTCAGTTTTGAAATTGTTGCATCTACAGGAGCGAAGATTGAAGTTTTTCTCAGGTTATCCTGCGCTTCCTTAACAGAGGCTTCGGCACTGCGTACACCGTAATCTGCTGCTGAAACATTCTGTTCAGTTGCACTCACTTCGGCTCTAGCAACCTCAAAAGCTGATCTGACAGACTCCCATTCACTCGCAGATATTAATTTCTCGTTGAACAACTTTTGATTTCTATCATAAGTCAATTTTGCTTTCTCAAACTGGGACTTCACTTGTACTAATCTCGATTTGGCATTCTCGACATTGGCTTTGCTTGAATTCAATGATGCTATTGAACGATCGACATAACTTTGGTAAATATCAGGGAGTATACGAGCGAGCAGTTGCCCTTTGCTAACTCGGTCGCCTTCTTTAACACTCATTTCAACAATCTCACCAGATACATCGGGGCTAATCTTTACGGCAACTTCAGGTTGAATCTTTCCGCTGGCAGATACAGTCTCAACTATACTTCGTAAAGTAACCTTCTCTACTGATACAGTTTTAGCTTTCTCTCCTCCAACCCATCCTGCCTTCTTCCCTATAACAGCAAATACTATCAAGGCAATTACTGCGATGACGAGCCATTTCATGAGGTTATTTTTCTTTGCCATAATTCAAATCTTAATATTAGTATTTTCCGCGAATGAAAGAATTCGTTCTTATGTACAATAAATCAGAATGTTAGTTTTTTACCTTGATAGAAATCGAGAATTTTCAGGCGAAAGATAAAATCATATTTAGCCTGAAGCAGATCCGCATCAGCTTTCGCAAGATTATTTTTCACCACGAGGTAATCATATGAACTGATCAGGCCCAAATCGTAGCTTTGCTGATTAAATTTAAAAGACTCAGTCAAGGCCGCCTGGCTCTTTTCCCCGGCCTCGTATCGCTTAAAGGCAGAATAGGCATCTGATACAGCCTGTTGCACACTATTCAATAAATTCTTTTTCGTTTGTTCAAGATTTAATCTGCTTTGCTCCAAATTGATTTTTGCCCGGGAAACATTGGTCTTAGCAGACCACCCGTTGAATAATGGAATCTGTAAACTGAAGCCAAGCGATTTTCCCAAATTATTATCCAACTGATCTCTGAATGGTGTTTGTTCAAAGTTCGCTTTGGTGTTATTTACAAATGTATAAACAGAATCGCCGGAACCGGTGAACCCGGAAAATACTGTGGTGGGTGCCTGAAAATCATAACCGACTATATCCTGACTTGACGTACTGAAATTGGTGCTTATGCTTCCGCTCAACACCAGTCTGGGATAGCGCGCGCCCCTTGCAATGGACAAACCTTTTGAAGCACTTTCTACTCTCAATTCATAGCTCCTGATATCCGGTTGATTACCTAAAGCTGCTGTATAAATAGTATTTGTATTCATCAGATCAGCAGGAAGCGAAGGAGAGCTTAATGCAGGATCAAGAATAGAAAACCCCTTATCAATATTCAGTTCTAATAACTGAGTAAGGTTCAGCATGGACTGATCATATGAACTTTGCGCCTGTACAAGCCGTAGTTCATCAGAAGCAAGTTGAGCTTCCATATCCAAAAGATTTCCTTTTGAAACAGAACCCAGTTCATACATTCTTGCAATTTTGTCGCGCTGAACTTTTGTTGCAGCCTCCTGTTCCTTGGTACTTGCCAGTAATTCCTTATTATACAATACCTGCAGATAGTATGTGACAACATTTAAAGAAATATCGTTACGAACTTTTTGGAGATCAAACTGACTGCTTAAAAAATTCAACTGACTTTGACGAAGGCTATTCTGCAATTGAAATCCTTCAAACAAAGAAACATTACTACTTAAGGCGAAACTGTTCGATCTAACCTGGCTTGTTGTGAATGAATTTGTGAAAGGGTCAATACTCCGGCCATAAAAATAATTCTGTGAAGCACTTCCATTCAAACTTGGAAACAGATTCGCAATACTTTGGCTTTTATATTCCTGATTGAGTTCTGTTGTCAGTTCAGTTTGCCGGATCTGAATATTATTTTCTAAAGCATAATCTATGCATTGTTGCAAAGTCCAGGGACTTTGCGAAAATCCGGTAAAAGGGAGGCATAAATAAAGTATTGTAAGGCAAAAACGTGTTCCGGCTTTCATAAATTCTCAATTACGCGCAAATTAGTTCAAATTTATGAAATGAATAGTGGATTAACCAAGTTTAACTTAAGAGAAAATCGCTTCATTCTGTCCAAAAACAAAACAGATCAATCGAATACAACCTTTATTTCAGGCTGAGTGTTCGAGCAACATGTTCAGACTTAACCGCATAATTTCCCCCATATTTTTACATTTAAGAAAAGCATCTCTTTTATAGTGCTCAGCAAGCTCAGTTCGAAGCTGTTCAGTTTTATCTTTAAGAGAGACGGTATCCTGAATCATTACCTCCAACAAAGCCGCTAATCGGAAATGTGCAATTTTCAAGCGGCGAGCCATCAGTGATCTTTCTTCAAGTTGATATTGCTTGGCTGTTTCCTTGTTGATGAATTTTACACATAGATCAACATAAGGGTTATTCTCCTTGAAATACTGAGGAAGGTAAAGCGCCTTCCTTCCCTCATAACTTTGCTGATCAAAATCAATTGCACGAAATCTGAATTGGGTATCATCAAAATCCAAGGTCATGTCTATTACAAAATTATATGAACGCATATCACCGAGCAGACGAACAAAACAGCGTTCATTAAACTTGATGAATTCTTTCGCCAGCCTTGTTTCATTTATACCGGGTTCAGTCAAATTTATTTTTGCAAATTGATCTCCCGGAATGCCAATTATATGTTCTTCGACAAGCGTGTCTGCATCAACAAGAAAATTAATTCGGTTTGGAGAAAGTAAATCTTCGAACTCAAGTCCATATACACGTGATGCATCGGCTAGTTTCACATAATAATAGTCATAGTTATCATTGAATTGATTTTTAATTCTTATTCTGAAAGGTTTGGAATTTCCAAAAGGACAGAAATCAATGCGATCGACATAAAGATGTTCCATTAAACGCATATCACCTTCAACTTTCATCAATGCGTATGTCTGGACCAGCCGCTGATTTAATTCTTCTGTTTCGCCCGGTTGATAAAAAACGGTTTCCCAAAGAGTATCTTTTCCCAACTTATCTAAGAGTGGTACCGAAAAATTAAAGCGCAGTAAATCCTGGTACCGAAAAGGTAAAGTCTCAACACGACCGAAGTCTTCGAGGTAAATGAAGAGCTCCTCTGTTATACGGTAGCTCAGTTTCTTTTTAGAAATGGAATTCATCGTTTTCTGAAGAATAAAATCTGATAAATTGAATGAAGAAATGATCCCGATCGGTTTCGTCAATTGAAATTTATACTGCCAAATTAGCTGAATATGGCTTTGAAGAATAAGGAATTTTGACTTTTACTGAACAATTACATGAAATAAACAGAAAAAAATAAACCCATCCAACCCCATCTACACTAACCTCGTTTGTAAGAAAAGCCCTGAAAATCATTCAACTCCCTGGAATTTCTTTCGTCTGAAGGGTAGCGCCTAAATCAGTCCTATCAAAAATGATTGGGATTTGCTTAAAGCGCAGTTTTGGCTATGAATTTCTTTTGGGTTAAAAGCGGATTGAAAATAATGAGACGTGTTGGGTATTTTATGCTCACAATTCTCCTGATAACGTATCCTACAAAGTCGAATGCGACGCACATAAGCGGAGCAGATCTGACCTATACCTGGGTTAGCGGAAACACTTTTGAATTAGAACTTACCCTATACAGAGACTGTTCAGGAATTACAGCACCGAATTCCGTATCCATTAATTACAAGTCTGCAACATGCGGGTACAATTTGAATGTCGTTCTCAATAAAAAACCTGGAACAGGACAGGAGATTACACTACCTTGTAATTCATCGCCGACTACCTGTAGCGGCGGTATTAGCCCGGGAATTCAAAAATATGAATATGTTGGTCTGGTAACACTTCCGGCACAATGTACCGATTGGGTTTTCGGTTATAGCATCTGTTGTCGGAATTGCGCAATCACAACATTAACCTTTAGTCCTCCGAATTGCTCCGGCGCCCCTGCTACCTATATAGAAGCAACACTAAATAATTTAATCGCTCCAAATAATTCATCACCAATCTTTTCAAATTTACCTGTCGCCTTCTTCTGTATCGGACAACCATTTCATTATAATCATGGTGCATACGATGCGAATGGCGATTCCATAGTATACTCATTCATTCCTCCACGTTCAGCTTTTGGGACAAACGTAACGTTTGCACCGGGCTACTCGCCTACAAATCCGATCAGTTCTTCTCCCCCATTAACTCTATCATCCACCGGTGACATAGTTCTGAACCCTACGGCCAGTGAAGTTGGTGTGATGGCAATTCTTGTTCGTGAGTACAGGGGAGGTATTCTTGTAGGATCCGTAATCCGTGATATGCAGGTCTATACTCAACCTTGTTCGAACAGACTACCGACGGCATCAGGGGTAAATGGAACCAATAACTATTCAATTGTTGCCTGTCCTGAAAAACCACTAAGCTTTACAATTCTATCTTCTGATTTGGACAATGGACAAATTGTAAGCATGGAATGGAATAGCGGAATAGCAAATGCCACGTTTACCACCAGCAACAGTAACAGGCCAGTGGGAACTTTTTCATGGACCCCATCACTTTCAGACGCACAATCACAACCTTATACTTTTACTATTTTGGTGAAGGATAATAATTGTCCGACAAAGGGAATTCAAGCCTATTCATATAGTGTAACAGTCCCATTTTTATCGGTAAGCGAAAGCACAACCGATGCACTTTGCGCCGGAAGTGCAACAGGAAGCGCATCAGCCATTGCAACAGGTACAGCACCATTTCAATATTCCTGGACACCTGGCTCGTTAACAGGTGCGACGATTAACGGCATACCTGCAGGAATTTACTCTGTAACTGTCACGGATAGATATGGATGTACGGCTTCAGATAGCAAAGAAGTATTCGCTCCTCCGCCACTTAATACCAATATCCTAAACGTAACAAATGTATATTGCCGGAGCGGGCATGACGGAACTGCATCAATAACTGTATCCGGTGGACATCCCCCTTACACATATTCATGGTCGCCTTCCGGAGGGTCGACTGCTTCGGCTACCGGCCTTGCAGCAGGGAGCTATACAGTAAGCATCAGAGATGCCAATAACTGCATCGCTTTAGCAAACCTTACAATAACAGAACCATCTGCAATTGTTGCAAGTGGTTCAAGCACTTCTGCAACTTGTGGAATAGCCAACGGATCAGCTTCCATATCTGTTAGTGGAGGAGTACAGCCTTACACGTATTTATGGAATGCAAACGGAGAAACAAGTGCAACGATCTCCAATGTTCTTGCCGGTAATTATCAGGTAAATATTACCGATGCACATAGTTGTACGGCTACCATGAACATCAGTATATCAAATTCAGCCGGGCCGGCAGTGCAAATATCAACATTAAATCATGTTTCATGTACGGGAGGAAACAACGGGAGCGCTAGTTTAAATGTTGCAGGAGGAACGATGCCGATCAGGTATCAGTGGTCAACCTCGACCGCAAATGCTCCAAGCGTTTCAGGTCTAAGTGCAGGGAATCACTTTGTGGTAGTTTCCGACGCCAACAATTGCAGCGTAAGCATTCCATTTACAATTTCTGAACCTCCATCACTCTCATTGCACGGCTCTACAATTTCAACAAGATGTTTTGGCACTACTGATGGACAAGCGACAGTTGTCGCAAGTGGTGGTTCACCTCCCTATACGTATAGCTGGTCAACAGGAAATTCAACAAGTTCGACCAATACAGGATTATCATCGGGAACATATATTGCAACGGTGACCGATAGATACGGATGCACAAAAACTCATTCATTTACTATTGACTCTCCTCAGGATCTTATAGGAAATGTCAGCAATTCATCTATGGTGAGTTGTTTTGGAGGTCATGATGGTAGCGGAAGTATAATTGCAACGGGGGGTACAGCTCCATATTCTTATTCATGGACACCGTATGGTGGAAATCTGGAATCAGCTAACAATCTGGATACAGGTATTTATTCAGTAACGATCAAAGATGACAATAACTGTATCACTTCAGTAAATGTCCCTATCAGTCAGCCTCCTCCACTAACAATTTCTTACAGCACCACTCCGGCCGGCTGCAACTTGTCCAATGGCTCAGCAAGTGTTTCTGTATTGGGTGGAACAAGACCATTGAATTACCTGTGGAATTCGGGAAATGCAACCGGTTCATCACTGACAAACATTCCATCAGGTTCCTACCAGGTAACGGTAACAGATGCAAAAAACTGTTTGAAAACAACATCTATTGCTGTGTCAAATACTAATGGCCCAAGTGTACAGCTATCAAGCCTTGATCCTGTCAGTTGCTTTGGTGGAAATGATGGACAAGCTACTGTTGCAATTAGTACAGGAACGGCACCATTTACTTATCATTGGTCTGCTTCCTCTTCACAAAGCTCGACGGCTACTAATTTAGCTTCAGGGAACCACTCCGTTACAGTTACTGATTCGAACAACTGTGTGACTGCCTTGTCATTCAATATTGCGGAGCCTCTTCTTCTCAGCACCTATTGTTCTGCTTCAGATGCAAGTTGCTATGGTAAAAACAATGGACATGCAAGTGTAAGTGTGAACGGAGGAACAGCTCCATATACTTATATCTGGTCTAACGGTCAAAGTGATTCATCTATATTTCAATTGGCAAGTGCAACCTATATGGCCACTGTCACAGATGCTAAAGGTTGTATAAGCACTTCAACTACGATCGTACATCAGCCCAATGCCATAATCCTTCGAACAATTTCTACACCTGTAAGTTGTTACGGTGGTCAGGATGGTCAAGCAATGGTACAATGTTCAGGAGGAACAGCAGGTTATAATTTTAATTGGTCCAACGGAAATAATATAAGTACCAGCACCAATTTAACAGCAGGAAACTATACAGTGACAGTCACCGATGCGAATGGATGTACCGAAACCAATCTGACTACGATTACCGAACCGGCACCAATAGTAACTGGATTCACAAAGACTGACGCGAGCTGTTATAATGCTCAGGATGGAAATGCAAGCATAACTATTAACGGAGGTATTTCTCCTTATTCATATCATTGGTCAATGACAGGAGGAAGCGGTCAATCACATTCAAACCTTCATGCCGGAAATTATTTAGTGGACATCAATGATGCGAATGGCTGCCCTGCGAAACAATGGGTTCAAATTAATGAACCGGATGAGTTACAAAGCTCCATTCAAAGTACCGATGTAAGTTGCCATGGTGGAAATGATGGCTCTGCTTCCATTCTTGTTAGTGGAGGAACGGCACCCTATCAATTTAATTGGAATGATGGGCAAACAGGATCTTCGATCACGCAAATATCTGCAGGGATACATACAGTCACAGTCATCGATCGACTTGGTTGTCAAATGAACAAATCTGTGCTGACAAAAGAACCCTCATCCCTCACCCTTTCGATTACGGATCCTTCAATAATTTGCATCGGTCAAACAGCACAGCTTACTGTGAACGCTTCCGGTGGTACAAGCCCCTATAATTTTGTATGGAGTAACGGAGTCAGCGGACAGACACAACAAGTAAGCCCATCACAAACCAGCATTTACTCAGTTCGCATAGTGGATTCAAAAGGTTGCATGAGTGATCCGGAGTCAGCAGTGGTGCGTGTCTATGCTCAACTTCTTGCAGTCACAGCAGGTGCAGATTCAATTTGCCCGGGCGGTATGGCTTTTTTATCGGCTAACGGTAGTGGTGGAAATGGAGGCCCTTATTCATATAACTGGTCAAACGGTTCGAACCAACAACAAACATCTGCGCAATTAGATAATTCAGCAACTTTTACTGTAACTATTCAGGACAATTGCGGAAGTCCCGCAGCAACGGCATCTGTGAATGTATTTGTATTTTCCAATCCTGATGCTTCGTTTTTACCGCTGCCGGTTTCGGGATGCTTACCACTGAGAGTCCCCTTCAATGCAAGCAATACAAATCAAAATCAATTATCCCATTTTTGGAATTTCGGAGACGGTAATTTCTCTACTGAACCCAAACCGGTACATGTGTATCAACAACCCGGTGAGTATACAGTAAGTCACCTCGTAACCAATTCTCATAACTGTTCATCAGAAATTACAGTTCCACAAACTGCGACTGTTTTTCCTACTCCTCTGGCAGACTTCTATTCCAGTCCGGAAGTAGCCTCGGTACAGTCACCAATCATTTCGTTTCATAACGAAAGCAAGGAAGCCATAATATATGCTTGGGATTTTGGCGATGAGAAAGGAATTTCCAATCTCACGAACCCGGAACATGTGTATTCAGATACGGGCCTTTTTATGGTCAAGCTCATTTCAGAAAACAGTCATGGCTGCACAGACACCATAATAAAACCTGTCAGAATAAAAGGGGAATTTGCAATCTATATTCCTTCTGCCTTTACTCCCAATAGAGATGGGATCAACGAAACATTTTTCCCATTGACAATAGGTGCCAAAGAAATCCAGCTGGTTATTCTTGATCGCTGGGGACTTGAGATTTTTCATTCATCAGAACAAAAAACAGCTTGGGACGGAAAAAAAGATGGATCCGATAAGCCATGTCAGATGGACGTTTACGTATACATTATACTTGCAAGCGATATGGACGGAAGACAATACAGGTATACTGGAAGAGTTAGTTTAATTCGCTAGAAGGAAAAGCTTAGTTTCTAAGATGTCTCAATGAACTCTTACATAGCTATAATTCGCCAAAGTATCACCAATCAACGTAAGGCTTATTTTCAATGTATCGTTTGCCAAAAAATTCAATGAACAAGACGGTGGAGGCCATAGAGGAAACAAACCATCCTCGCTCATATTTCCCATTGAATCTTTTTGAAAATAGAAAGGGTGTCCTCGTGGGGATAACAGAACAATCTGATAAACCGAATCTACAAATTCAATTTGTTCTCCTGAAGAATCAAGGTTTCGCCATTCTCCTATAAGTTTTTTGGAATCTATCATACCAGGTTCTCCGGCTTGATTAATCCTGTTTGTACTATTTTGAGAATATGCAAAATGAAATAATACAACAAAAAGGAAAATTACATTCGAGTGCTTTAGCGAAATTCCCATTTTCAGTTTGATATTAGTAAGCAAGAACAGGAGACAACCACCTTTCAATTTCTTCTACTGACATACCCTTTCTCCTTGCATAATCATTTACCTGATCACGTTGAATTTTTCCGAGACCAAAATAACGAGCTTCAGGGTGTGAAAAATAAAGTCCGCTGACAGCGGCAGTCGGGAACATGGCAAGACTTTCGGTTAACCGGATACCGGTATTCGTTTCAACCTCCAATAATTCCCAGATTGTTTTCTTCTCCGTGTGATCAGGTTGAGCAGGATAGCCCGGAGCCGGACGAATACCTCTGTATTCCTCTTTGATCAGTTCGTCAGGTTTAAATTTTTCCTCTTTAGAATAAGCCCAGATTTCCTTCCTTACTTTTTCGTGCAGTAATTCTGCAAAGGCTTCAGCAAGTCGGTCAGCCAGTGCTTTTAAAAGAATAGCAGAATAATCATCATGATCGCTTTCAAATTTTTCAACCCATTTATCTATACCGATCCCTGTTGTGAGGGCGAAGGCTCCAATATAGTCTGTTTCAGATTGCTGATCAAAACCTAAAGATGAGCCAAACTTTTCCTTCCCGGAAACAGCATGTGATGCTTCTACAGACTGCAATTGAACAATTCCTTTTTCATTGACCTGTGCAGCTGTTTTCGGTTTAATAAAATCCGACAAAGCCATATTGAAGTCTCCCTCGGGTTTTTGAGTTTGTTGTCTCAAAGTATGAAAGCTGCAAATCTTTTGGTTAGAGTCGGCAGTTGCATAGACTTCAATATCATCACCATTAGCAAGAGCCGGAAAAATTCCGATTACTGCATTGGCCTGCAACCATTTTTCATTAATAATTTTCTTCAACATCACCTGAGCGTCATTGAAAAGTTTTGTTGCCTCTACCCCTCTTTCAGAATCAGTCAATATTTTAGGGTAAGAACCTTTCATCTCCCAACTGTGAAAAAATGGAGTCCAATCTATATACTTTGCAATTTCCACAAGGGGGTAATCATTGAATATTTTTTTACCTATATGCAAAGGTTTGACCACAGTATCCTGAGTCCAATCTGGCAAGAACCTTGATCTTCGGGCCAGCTCTAGTGGAATAAACTTTGTTGAAGCCCTGGAGTTTTCATGCTGTTTTCTGATTCGTTCATTTTCCAGTTTGTTCTTTTCAATAAGCTCAGTTCGCAATTCCTCAGAAAGTAAATTACTAACCACAGTCACGCATCGCGAAGCATCGTTCACATGAATGACGGGCTGAGCGTAATGGGGCTCTATTTTTACCGCGGTATGTACTTTAGAAGTTGTGGCTCCGCCAATCAATAAGGGAATACTAAAATTTTCTCTTTGCATTTCCTTTGCCACATGCACCATTTCGTCTAGTGAAGGTGTGATCAATCCACTCACTCCGATGATATCAACTTCATGTTCTCTTGCAGCTGCAAGTATTTTATCGGCAGGAACCATTACACCGAGATCAACAATTTCATAATTATTACAGGCTAATACTACGCCAACGATATTTTTCCCGATATCATGCACGTCGCCCTTTACAGTGGCAAGCAAAACTTTTCCCGCAGTTTTTCTGGTCTGAGTTACCCCGCTCTCAGCCAACAATAATTTTTCCGCATTCAGATAAGGTTCTAAATAAGCTACAGCCTTTTTCATCACCCGTGCACTCTTTACGACCTGTGGTAGGAACATTTTACCGGAACCAAATAAATCCCCGACAATATTCATTCCATCCATCAATGGACCTTCAATTAGCTGCAAGGTTTTTTCGAATTTAGGTCGGGCTTCTTCGAGGTCAGTTTCAATAAAGTCGGTAATACCTTTCACCAGTGCATGTGCAAGACGTTTTTCAACCGGATCCGATCGCCATGGAGCATCCTTTTCGTCTTTTGCACGCGTTATGCCTTTAAGTGATTCGGCATGTTGAAGCAGTCGTTCGGTAGCATCCGGCCTTCTGTCTAATAAAACATCTTCTACCAGGACCAATAAATCCGGAGGTATCTCATCATATACCTGCAGCTGACCCGGGTTGACGATACCCATGTCCATTCCGGCACGAATACCATGGTACAAAAATGCAGAATGTATTGCTTCACGCACTATATCATTTCCTCTGAAAGAGAACGAAACATTACTCACACCTCCACTGATTTTTGCATAAGGAAGATTTGCTTTAATCCATCGTGTGGCTTCAAAATAATCTATCGCGTTACGACGATGCTCGTCCATTCCGGTAGCGACAGGGAAAATATTCGGATCAAAGATGATATCCTGTGGTGGGAACTGAACCTTCTCAGTTAAAATTTTGTAGGCACGTGCACAAATTTCGATTCTTCGCTCGAAGGAATCAGCTTGGCCTTTTTCATCGAAAGCCATAACAATAACAGCGGCTCCGTATTTTTTGACAATGTTTGCTTGACGGATAAATTCCTCCTCCCCTTCTTTCATTGAAATTGAATTCACAATGGATTTTCCTTGTGTGCACTTCAATCCTGCTTCAATGACAGAGAATTTCGAAGAGTCAATCATTGTAGGAAGTCGCGCTATATCCGGTTCTACCGCCATCATATTAAGATACTTTGTCATGGCGGATGCCGACTCAAGCATTCCTTCATCCATATTCACATCAATTGCCTGAGCCCCGCCATCAACCTGATCTCTCGCAACGGATAAAGCTTCCTCATACTGATCTTCTTTGATCAACCTCAAGAATTTTCTGGAACCGGTAACATTTGTTCTCTCGCCTATATTCATAAAATTTGAATCAGGTCTCAGTGTTACTGCTTCCAATCCGCTTATCCTGAGATAAGGTTCAATCTTCGGCAGTTTTCTTGGCTTAGTATTTTTTGCCAGAGCTGCGATATGCCTGATATGATCCGGTGTAGTTCCGCAACAACCGCCCACGATATTCAGAAAACCACTTTTCAAAAAATCCTCTATATGATGTCCCATGTCATGCGGGCTTTCATCATACTCTCCAAACTGATTTGGCAGGCCTGCATTGGGATAAGCACTGACAAAGAACGGAGCTTTTTCACTTAACTCTTCAATATGCGGACGCATTTCTTTTGCTCCTAATGCACAATTCAGTCCAACACTTAGTAAATCAATGTGCGATACAGAATTTAAAAATGCTTCCACAGTTTGGCCACTCAATGTTCTTCCGCTCGCATCAGTAATTGTTCCTGACATCATAACGGGCAAATTTATTTTCTTCTCCTCCAAAACTGTTTCAATAGCAAACAAAGCTGCTTTGGCATTCAGTGTATCAAACACTGTTTCGACAAGAATGAGGTCAACACCGCCATCAATGAGGCCTCGCACTTGTTCAGCGTATGCTTCCGCCAGTTGATCAAAACTTATTGCTCTGAATCCGGGGTCATTAACATTTGGTGATAGTGATAGCGTTCGGTTAGTGGGACCGATGGCTCCTGCTACCCATTTCAAATTTTCAGGTTGGCTTCTTACATTTCCTTGGAGTTCATCCAGGTATTTCTTTAGGGCATTTTTTGCTATTCGTGCAGATTCATAGTTTAGCTCATAGGCTAGATCCTCCATGGAATAATCAGCCAAAGAAATTTTCTGTGCGTTGAAAGTATTTGTCTCAATAATATCCGCTCCGGCCTGAAGGTATTCCAGGTGAATCGCTTCAATAATATCAGGACGTGTTAAGGACAACAAATCATTATTCCCTTTTAAAGGATGGTTGAAATTCTTGAATCGATCGCCTCTATAATCTTCTTCATTGAGCTGGTATCGCTGAATCATGGTACCCATTGCCCCATCGATTATTAACACACGTTTCTCTAACTCCTGACGGATGGTAGCAGAATGACTTGATTTCAATTTTTCAGCAGGCATATTTTAATATTTTATTTGGATATGTCCTTCCAGGGATTTCGATTTCATCCAAAAAAAAATCTCCCTCGAACAAGTCAAGAGAGATCGTATATACATTATGTACAAGGCGAACACACGTGACTTATCTATCATTCTAAATGAATGAGCGAGTTGGCACCTTCTTTAATATTCATCCTGATTATTTATGTAGCAGTACGAGCCTGTTTTGCAAATAACCCGGAATAAGGGTTGCCAAGGTATCATAGGGCGCAATCCCTCCACCTTTCTGGATAAGCGAATCCGTCGAAACGGACAATTTAAAGAACTGCGACAAAGATATAAAAATTCAATTGCTTGCAAAAGCATATTTTGACCAGGTTGGAGGTTCTGTATTATTATTAATAAGGCTTGAATGAACAATCCTACCAAAGGGTATAAAAGCAAAAAGCCCCCAAAATTGAGGGCTTTTTTAACATTTGCTGCAGAGATATTATCTGGCAAGCATTAATTTATGTGTAACTGCACCTTGTTCGGTGAGAATACGCACGAAATAAATTCCATCAGACTCTCTGGAAAGATCAAGGGAAGTACTGAATACATTTGATACCTCCTTACTTTGAACTAGACGACCAATATGATCAATGACCTGTATCTCTGCTTTTGAAATGGAATTATCAAAGAAGATGTAAGTCATCGCTGTAGCAGGATTAGGATACAAGGAAGTTCCTTTCAATGGAATAGAATTTATACCTACTGCAAAGTCCAGTCCAATTACATAATCTTCTGATTCACCTGATCCGAAAAGAAGACAAGCACTTGTTGAATCATTTGTATTTCCAACTAATCTTGCTCTAACACGCATTCTGGTTGGCCCTTGTGTTGCAGTAGCCGGAATAAGAATACTTGCAGTATTGGCAACGGAAGCAACCGAAGTAACACAGACCTGTGTCCACTCTGAAGGCTCGAAACCTCCGTTCAAATCGTAGTCAATCCAGATTGAAATGATATTATCATCATCTGTAGTCACATTGAAATCGTAAGTATTGCCTCTGACCAGATCTGCCGATGTTGATGGTAAATCAGGCCAGTACGTGTAGCCAACATCAGTCAACTCATCGCAACCGGAATTATTGTTTAAACTGGTTCCCGTAATACTTACATTAATAATGTTTCCGGTGAAACCTGCACAACTGTATCCCGGAGGTACGCAATAACATGAAGTACCCGGATTCATTGCAACATAAACTACAACAGAAGCTGAATCAACACCAGAGCAAGTCACTACACATTGGTAATAAGTTGCGGTTGCTTGACTCAATGTAAATGTTGTCATTGTTGCACCCGTGATATCGGTCCATGTGAGACTATCTGAAGAAGATTGCCATTGATACGAAATATCAGGAGCATTGTCTGCACCGATCAGTAACAAATCGAATAAGTCATCAGGGCACACTGCGCTGGCAGAAGCTGTTGCCGTGCCCGGAACCGGCGGAGCGGTACATTGAGCATAAGTAACTATTTGAAAGTTATCCAGTGCCCACCACCAGTCCCAATTTCCTTCATAGGTAAATCGAACCATCAAATCAGTCTCAACCCCTGCAAGGGCACTTAAATCATATATTGAATGTACTGCAGTCGGATATCCATAATCAAGTGAATCATCAACCAAGGTTGTCCAAGTCAAACCGGAATCGACTGAATATTCGATATATCGTTTTGCTTCTCCTGTTGGCGGTGCCAGTGAGCGAAATTGTTCATCCAACTCAAGGTATAATAATGCACTTGCAGTTGAGATATCAATTATCGGTGAAGTAAGGCTGGCAAATTCAGGGATGCTGTCGTTCACAAGATTTTCATCAGCATCGAACAGAGCGAAATTAGCATCAAAGCCTGCCCCGGTGATGCTACGAGCGTAGGGATTATTGAAGAGCCAGAGGTTTAGTGCAGGCAGTCCAAGACTATCATTAGTCCATCCGGAAGGAAGTGCACCCGAGGAAAAATCCTCAGAAAATAAAACCTGGGCCTGTGTATTGTTTTTCAGCAATAAAAATATTGCTGAAAAGAAGAGTAGTTTTTTCATCATGGTTTCTGGTTTGAAGTGAGATTAATATGTGGTGACTGTGCGATAATGTCGCGTAAGTTCGGTCTGAGTCTGCTCTTAAAAACATTGCGGACAGGGTCTGATTTTTCAATCTTCCGGTATTTGCGCTGATCTTCAATTGGGAGAGCAATAATTTCCTTGCAAGCCGGAGTGCAACAGCCTGACATCTTCTCTGTACAGGACTCACACTGAATGAATAAGAGATGGCATGCATCGTTTGCACAATTCACATGTCGATCGGCCGCTTCACCGCATTGATGGCAAACACTAATTACTTCTTCCGTAATTCTTTCACCGAGTCTGTCATCGAAGACAAAATTCTTTCCGATAAATTTTGTCTCAAGTCCTTCTGCTTTTACCTGCCGTGCGTAATGAATGATACCACCATTTAACTGATTCACATCTTCAAAACCATGATGACGGAAAAATGCACTGGCTTTCTCGCATCGAATTCCACCCGTACAGTACAGCAGAATCTTTTTCTCCTTATTATCTTTTAGTAAATCAAGGACAATCGGCAATTCCTGACGGAAAGTATCAGCATCAGGAAGAACGGCGTTTTTAAAATGACCTACTTCACTTTCATAATGATTGCGCATGTCGACAACAATGGTGTCAGGATTCTCCATCGCTTCATTGAATTCTTTTGCTGACAGATGGTTCCCTACATTTGTGACATCAAATGAATTATCATCGAGTCCGTCTGCAACAATTTTATTTCTTTGTCTGACGATGAGTTTGTAAAATGATTTACCATCATCTTCTATGGCAATCTTTAAATCAACGCCATTAAAATATGGTGATGAGTTCAGATATCCCATGAAGTTATCCCACTCTTGTTGAGGAACAGAAATCTGGGCATTAATTCCTTCTTGTGCGATATAGATTCTTCCCAAAACTGATAGTTGAGATAAATCCCTATACATCGCATCCCTTAATTCCTGAAGATTGTCGAGGATAACATAGCGGTAAAAAGATAAGGTGATACGTCGGAAATTTTCCTGCATCAGCTTCCTCCGAAGAGTTTCTTTATCGTATTTATTATAAAGCTGCATAACCCTCAAAGATAAAAAATCCTATCCAGCTTAAAAAAAGGAAAATAGCCGAAAAGAGGACTTTATTGCTTGTTTTTACTCTTCCACCACATGGCTACGCCTATGGCTCCAAGCAAATAGGGAACGGCCATAAGGTACAAAATGCCTGAATTAAGCGATTTTCCAACTTTATTAGCGTGGCCTTCCTGATTTGTTTCAGCTACACGACGACACATCGAACATTGTGCAGAAACAGGAATCGCTGACAGCATCAGGAAAAAAGACAGAATTACTATGGTGACTAATTTTTTCAATTTCAGTATTGATAATAGGGTGAAATCATGAGGTACACAATCACGCCTGTAATGGTTACATACAACCAGATCGGAAAAGACCAACGAACAATTTTCCGATGTGATTGTACCTGGCTCGTTAAGCCACGATACAAAGATATCAAAACCAAAGGTAATACAACTGCAGCGAGAATAATATGACTGATAAGAATGAATAAATACACAGGTCTCATTGGATTGTCCAAGGGATACTTAGTTTCAACACCAAAAGAGTGAAAGGTAACGTAAGACAAAAGGAAGATTGTTGAGAGCGCACAAGCCAGCAGATTTAGTCTTTTGTGGATTTCTACTTTTTTGTTTTTTATAAAGTATAAGGAAATCAAGAGGAGAACGCATGTCGTTCCATTTAAAAACGCATTCAACAGCGGAAGCATTTTAGCCCAGCCGGGAATCGAATCAGATTTAGGAAGTTGTCCTAAATAGACGATCAGCAGAAAGACAACAACAGAAACAAAATAAATTAAACGCAGGTAAATCTTGTGCTTGTTATCTGTAGAATTCATTTTATTGTGCTGATTTATTTACAAAGAATGCAGTGAATCTCTATGGAAGAGCAAGAGAAAACTATTGCTGACCTGACTCTTCAAAACGAAGCAATTCAATTTTCTGAAAGAGTGAATCAACTTCTTTATAAACGGTACCATCTACCATTGCACGAATCCGCCTTTTAGAATCCAGCAAGATTAAATCCTGGCTATGGAAAAAGTCATCAGCATCTTTTCCGGCTGCTGCCGATACCAGAAATCCTTCCCTTGCGATGGTATAAATAGAATCTTTATTACCAGTGAGAAACCACCACCGCTCCGGATCCGCTCCAAGCTTAGTGGCATAGTCAGCAAGAACCGAAACAGAATCACGTTCAGGGTTAACGGTGAAAGAAATTAGCTGCACATCCTTAAAGGTTCCGGTTTTACTCTGCAGCCTTGCCATTTGCGCGTTCATATCCGGGCAAACGCTGGTACAAGAGGCAAAGAAGAAATTTGCTACAATAATTTTACCTTTCAAATCTTCGTCGGATACTCGTTTTCCTTCCTGATTCAATAAATGAAAAGAGCCTACAGTGTGATAGGTAGTATCACCAGTCTCACTGATTTGTATAGGACCGTAAATTGGAAGGGCCTTGAAATGATTCTTCCCTGTTATCAGGACGAGCCAGAATACAACAGGGAAGAGAAGAATGGCAAATGGTATAGCTATCTTTTTCCAGACAGGAGAACTCATTCTTGCGAATATTTAGCCCGGAATTAATCCAATGGCCGTGCCTTCATAGAGGGCAATGAATATTAAATAAACGATAAGAATGAATGGTAAAAGAATCGCCCACTGAAATGGAACAGCCTCAAACTTCATATGCATGAAATAGCCCACAATATAATAGGCCTTTACCAAAGTAAGTGCAACAAAGGTCCAGATCAAAATCGTATGCGGGATTCCTGTAAATGAAATTCCAACTTCAAAGAGAGTAATTCCCAAAAGGATCCAGAATACTTTCCAGATCATTTTTGTATTCAAAGCACTGTGTGCTTTTTCTTCGCTTTCATGCGAAACAACTTCGTGGTGTACATCAGACATATGAACAGCTTTTGTAATTTATAAATGATCAGACAAGGTAGAAGAACGTGAAGACGAATACCCATACAAGGTCAACGAAGTGCCAGTACAATCCGACCTTTTCGACAAGCTCGTAGTCTTTTTTCCTGTCAAGAAATCCTTGATATACGAGGATAAATACGATGATATTAATGACGACTCCACTGAATACGTGGAAGCCGTGAAATCCTGTGATGAAGAAAAAGAAATTTCCAAACAATGGAACGTTTCCATATTCATTCTCAGTGAGGTTTGCACCTTTAACATTCTTTACTGAGGTGGCGATCAAAGCTTCGGCCTCGGCTCCTTCCACAACAGTTCCGTCATGAAATTTTAAAACTCCCGGTTCCAAATCATCTGTCCGTGCATAACGTCCGTCAGCTAAAACATATGCACCATGCTCAGACCCTTTAATGAAGTGATACCACTCCCAGGCCTGAGAGCCAAGGAACATGAATCCTCCAATGATTGTTAAGCCCAGCCATTTCAATACCGTCTTTCTTTTCATGCTATGACCGGCATCCACGGCAAGCACCATAGTTACTGAAGACATGATGAGAATGAAAGTCATCAATCCAACATACATCAGCGGAACGTGTGCATGGATGAAAGGGAAGTGTGTAAATACATCTCCCGGCTTTGGCCATACTTCCGGAAAGCGATGTCTCATTGCTCCGTATGCGATCAACAAACTTGAGAAAGTGAATGCATCAGATACGAGGAAGATCCACATATACATCTTTCCCCAACGAACAGAAAACGGAGAACGACCGCCACCCCAGATATTATCAGAAGAGGATGCTACAGCTGCTTGATTTGCCATGAATTATTATTCTTATAGAATGAATTATTACGAATATTTTAATGCCAGGTTCTTATCGGATGTAAAGTAAAAAGAAAAATAAATATAGCCACAGTCCGCCTAGGAAGTGCCAGTATATTGCACACATTTTCACGCCATTGTAATTGTCCGCTGAGTATTTCTTACTGGATGCGCGCGAAAATACAATAAATAAGGCAATCAACCCTGCGAGTAAATGCAGAACATGTAAACCGGTGATGACATATAAGAATGAACCGGCAACATTACCTGAGTCTCCGGCTTGTTCCGCAGTCTCCACACCTGAAGGAATATAAGTGAAGTCAGTGGTTACATCTTTAATTCTTCCGGTGAAGGCAATGCCTTGATTGAATAGTTCGGTCCATGCAAGGTATTGCGTAAGTACGAAACCCAGGCCGAGTAATGCAGTCAAAATCAGTCCTGTCATCATATTCTTATGATTTCCCTTTCGAATGGAAATCAAGGACCATTGCATCGGAATACTACTCAGTACAATCAGTATTGTGCTGATAATAAAGGTATGAGGCAAAGCAAACTCTACCCATTTACCCTCACCTTGTCTTACGATATAACCTGAAGTAAGTCCGGCGAAAAGCATCACTATACTTACGATGCCAAGAAATACCAGGCTCCTTTTTGCCTGCTGCATATTATCCGTGCCCTTAGTGCTTTGCATTGA
>Ga0138256_10000713_pt1 | contig 35738 bp, 27 predicted proteins | sample KNB2016incub_MG_FD_105486 | JGI IMG/M metagenome (GOLD analysis project Ga0138256, IMG submission 105486) | Active sludge microbial communities from wastewater in Klosterneuburg, Austria - KNB2014incub_MG | ecosystem: Engineered > WWTP > Activated sludge > Unclassified | place: Austria... | reverse complement strand
TGTTCCAATTCGAACTCCACCAGGATTTAAAGTTGCATCAGATCTTCCATAAACTACAACTCCACCAGTTTTTGTTATTTTAATAAAATCTCCGTGATGCCAAACATTTGGAAATCTTTCAAAGTAAGCTTTTTTATATTTTTGATTATCAGAATCATTCCAGAAATAAATGGGACTTGATGGAAATGGTTCTGTACAAACAAGCTCTCCTTTTTCATCAATTACTGAACTACCATTATCATCAAATGCTTTTACTTTCATTCCCAATCCCCGGCATTGTATTTCTTCCAAGTAAACAGGCAGTATCGGACATCCAAGCATAAAACAAGAAATAATGTCTGTTCCGCCAGATATTGAAGAAAGTTGCAAATCTGATTTTACATTTTTGTAAACCCATTTAAAATTTTCTTCACTTAATGGCGAACCTGTCGAGAGAATCGTCTTCAGTTTAGATAAACTAAACTTTTCTTTAGGTACCAACCCTGATTTTTCTATGCTTGATAAGTACTTTGGACTTGTACCAAATATCGTGATGCATTCTTCTTCAATCTTCTTCCAGAGAATTTCATTGTCTGGATAAACAGGACTTCCATCAATCAAAACAACACTTGCTCCCAATTGTAATCCACTCACCAACCAATTCCACATCATCCAGCCACAAGTTGTATAATAAGCTATCTTGTCTTCTCTTTTCAGATCAGTATGTAGATGTAATTCCTTAAAATGCTGGAGCAAAGTTCCACCCGCACCATGAACAATACACTTTGGTTTTCCTGTAGTTCCAGATGAATACATTATGTATACAGGATGATCAAATGGAACTTGCTTAAAAGTAATATATGTTGAAGTATTGTCTAATAAATCATTAAATTTTATGAAGTTAGGTGATTTAATATGATTTGAATTAGTCTCCTTATTCTTTAGATCATTGAACTCATCAATTAGAACTACTTTTTCAATTGATGGAATTTGCGAGGAAAGTTTTTCTATCTTTTCTAAACAATTGATTTTTTTACCAGCATAATTATATAATTCTGTTGCAAAAAGTATTTTTGGTTCAATCTGACTGAATCGGTCATATACGCCATCAAATCCAAAGTCTGGAGAAGTGGAACTCCAAATTGCTCCCAAACTTGTTACTGCTAACATCGCGATCACTGATTCAGGATAATTAGTAACAAAACCTGCAACCCTATCTCCCTTTTTCACTCCAAGATTTTGCAATCCCGCTGCACAATGAGCAACTAAAACATATAGCTCTTTATATGTGAGTCTTATTGTTGGATGATTTTCACGGATTGAAATTATAGCAACAACATCATCATTATATCTTAAGAGATTTTCTGCAAAGTTCAATTCAGAATCCTTAAACCAAACTGCACCTGGCAGAATTCTTTTTGATAGTACCAATGAATAAGTCTTAGAATGCACTATCTTTGAATATTCCCAAATAGATTTCCAGAATTCTTCGATTTCAGTGACCGACCAATTGTATTGTTCAGAATAATTTGAAAAGGTTTTTCTATAGTTAGAAGAAAGGAATGATAAATATTTTTTTACGTTGCTACTGTTAATTCGATCATCTGAAGGAATCCATATCGGTAGTTTTTCATCACTCATTTTTCTCTTCCTGCAAATAAAGCAATCTTCCATGCTGCTTCCGTTTGATTTGATTCAAGAGCAACCTTTGCAGTTTTCTCTAACAACTGTTTTTTATTCGATGGAGATAAACTAGAATTGACAAGAACTATTTGTAACATTTTTACAAAGTTCTTTTTGTTTTGAAAGTCTTCAAATAAAGCTAAAGAATAGTCGGGTTCATTTTCAGTATTTTGCTTAACTCTTTCTATATAATTAGTTACAGCTTTCTCTGAAGGAATTATTTCTATATTCCCTAATTTGCCAAGATTGTTTGCTGAGTAGATATCTGATTTCTTAATAAAGTCAGGAATCTGATCAAAGCCAATACCTTTTTTTAAAATAGGTTTTTCAACTTCAAAGATATTATCGCCAAATGCGCGACAATAAAAATCACCGGACATCCTTGCAACTAAGTCAATTTTATTTGGATAGATAATCCCGTTAACAAATACTAATTCATCAACGTGGAATTTGATCACCTCACAAATCGCGATGTTTGCAGAAGCTCCACCATCACCATAACTCATCATATCAAGAAGTCTACACTCCATTTGAAACGGTGATTCCTTAACACGTTTTGGTTTAACTAAATCAGAATCAATTGGTGTTAGGCCACTTTTTACAAACTCATCAATTCCCCTTTCGTATTCGGTTGAAGCAAGACTAACTTGCTCAACCATTGAATAAGTTACAGCTTGTACAACACATTCTTTTGTCTCAATCAAATTTAGATATGTATCCTTTAATGTACCATCTCGGCCTCTTCTGGAAGGAGAAAAGGCAATAACGGGCGGATTTGCTCCAAACACATTATAGAATGAAAATGGTGAAAGATTATTTATTCCTTCTTTGGAAACTGTAGATACTAAAGCAATTGGTCTTGGCCCAATGCCACCTTGCAACAATCGTTGAACTTCGGGTACAGATGACTCAGATGGAATGATATGTTTCATTATAATTTCTTTTTTGCAAGAATTGACCGACTTGTTTTTGATTTTTTTATTCGATTTTTAAGAGCACCTAATCCAGTAATTTCCAATTCTATTTCATCACCGTCACTTAACCATACTGGTTTATGTTCTAATCCTTTTTCTTTTGCCTCGATAGCCCACGTTCCATTCAATTCCAAATAGCAGCCAGTTCCAACAGTTCCAGAACCAATTACATCACCAGGATATAAGGTAACACCATAACTAGCTCGTTCAATAATTTCTGCAAATGTCCAATCCATCCGGTTTACATTTCCAAAAGAAATTTGCTTTCCGTTATGTTTGGCTTTCATTTCAAGATTATACTTGTTGCCGAATTTTGTTTTTACAAGATATGGCTCCAATTCATCAGGAGTAACTAACCAAGGGCCAAGGGTAGTTGCAAAATCTTTTCCCTTAGCTGGCCCAAGACTTAATTTCATCTCTTCCATTTGCAAAACTCTAGCTGAAAGATCATTCATAATCATATAACCTGCAATATATTCATGAGCTTTGTTTGAGGGTATATTCTTACCTTTCCTGCCAATTACAACTGCACATTCAAGTTCAAAGTCCAAACCCTTTAAATGGTCGTCTTCAACTTTAACATTTCCTGGACCAAACACTGAATTGTGATTGCCAAAATAAAATATTGGGAACTGATCAAACTCAGGAATCATTTCTAATCCCCTGTTTCTTCTTGCAGTAAATACATGTTGTCTAAAAGCATATCCATCACGTAAGGATGTTGGATTTGGCACAGGCGATAATAGATTAAGACTATTATACTTTAATCCAGTTTTAATCTTTCCTTTTTTTATCACATCAAAAACTTTGTGCGCAAGTTTCATATACGCAATTTCACCCTCAAGAAACTTTTTCATAGTTGAGGGAAGTTTTATTTTTATTGATGAGGCAGACTTTTGAAGATCATAAATCTTATCGTTATAAAATATTCCAAGTCGTTCTTCTTTTTTATTTAAATATGAGATGAATTTCATTTGATTTCCTTAATTCAATTTATTTCTTCAGAAGCCATGATTGACTGTAATCGCTTACCATAGTTTCTTTCACATTTTTAGTTACGTTTAATGGCGTAAAAGTATCAATCATAACTGCGTATTCTTCAGTTTCTGTTTTACCTATCGATGCTTCAGTTTTTCCGGGCTGCGGTCCGTGTGGAATTCCCATTGGATGTAAAGTCATAGAACCTTCTTGCACACCAGTTCTGCTCATAAAATCTCCATGAACATAATACAGCACTTCATCACTATCAACATTTGAGTGATAATATGGAGCTGGAATAGCATCAGGATGAAAATCATATAAACGAGGGACAAAATTACATACCACAAAATACTGTGTTACAAAGGCAAGATGTATTGGAGGCGGTAAATGAATCTTGCCAACCTTAGGAGCATACTCTTTAATATTAAAAGCATATGGATGAAGAAATCCATCCCAGCCAACCACATCAAATGGGTGATGCGGAAGTTTATACTCAAACATTCTGTTCCGAACTTTTAAACGCAATCTGAAATCGCCAATCATGTCAATAGGTTCGGTGAACTCCGGAACACGGAAATCTCTTTCATAATACGGAGCTTCTTCAGTTAATTGCCCATACTCATTTCTAAAATGTTTAGGAATATCGAATGGAGTATCTGACTCAACAATAAATAATTTATTGTTTTTATAATCATCAAACTTTATCTGGTAAGTTGTTCCTTTTGGTATGATTAGATAATCCCACTCAGTAAAATCTATCTTTCCATACTCAGTTAGCAAAACACCTTTGCCATGATGAACAAATAACATTTCGTGCATTTGACTGTTGCGATAAAAATATTCTGTATCTTCGGAAAGATGTGCGGTCGACATAACACAATGATCATTTTTTAGAAACTCATTTCGGGCAGTAATTATATTACCGTTAGATTTTTTCTTATCAGTAATAAAATGATAATACTCAAGTGGTGCCTCTTTCCAATCATTTGCAGAGGAATCAATTTTAACTTCATCAATCTTTTCCACCTCAGTAGGCATATACAGGTGATACTTGTTAGAATAAATTCCTGAAAATCCTTTTGTGCTAAATAGTTCTTCACGATATAAAGATTTTCCATCTTCTTTGTAAAACGTCGTATGTCTTTTCGGTGGAACTTTTCCAACTTTAACATAAAATGGCATTTTAGACTCCTAAATATTTTTACTCAATTCTGAACTTTTCTTGAACCTGCCTGACGGTAGGCAGGCTTAAACTTGATCTTGAACTCATTCATTCTTTATCCAGGTTTCCTCTTATTGCCTGATCTCTTTCAATCGATTCAAACAATGCCTGAAAATTTCCCTGTCCAAATCCTTCGGCTCCTTCACATCTTTGAATTATTTCATAAAAAAATGTTGGTCTATCTCCAATCGGTTTTGTAAACAACTGTAGCAAGTACCCTTTACCTTCAAGATCGCAAAGTATTCCCAGTTTTTGAAGTTCATCAATATTTTCTTTTATGTTCCAGCCTTTTTCTTTTAACATTTTGTAATAAGTATCTGGCGGAGTGCTCAAAAATTCCATGCCATTCGCACGCATAGCTTTTATTGTTGATATAATATCATTTGTAGTTATAGCAACATGCTGGATTCCTGATCCGAAATACTCATCAATATACTCTTCTATCTGAGATTTTTTTATTCCATCAAATGGTTCGTTGATTGGATTTTTTATCGGGGCATCTTCTCGGGATCTAACAACTTTAGATAGCAACGCAGAATATTTTGTTGAAATATCACCTTCACCAAATTCAATAAACGTTTCAAAGTTTAAACTCTTATTTAAATAGTTTGCCCAAAGATTCATTTCATTAGTTCTTACGTTTCCTACTATATGATCAACACTTTGTAATCCTGTATCATCATTTTTAATAACAATATTTTGAACAGGTTTTGCATATCCTGGTTTAAATAATCCTTTATAGTTTTCTCGGTTTATAAAAACAATTTCAGCATCATCATATAACTTTATTGCAGCTTCTTCAATGTATCCGAATTCATCCTCTATTCTTTTAGGATAACGAACAGGAATGCCGCCATTCTGAAGTGAGGTCTCAAAAGATTTATTAACATCTTTAACTCTTACAGACCATCGTTTAACTCCATCACCATGCTTCTCAACAAATGAAGCAACATCATAAGTAGATGGTTTAACTGCTGAAGTCAATACAATTCTTACATTATTTTTTTCAAGGAAATATGAAACTCTATCACGATTGCCAGTTTCCGGGCCAAGATAAGCAGTAATCTTCAAACCCAGTGCTTTTGAATGCCAGTACGCCCACATTTTTGCTGAGCCAACATAAAACTCAACATAATCATAACCGATCAATCCAAGATTGTTAGACATTTATAAAACTCCGATTAGTTAGTAAGGGTAAATAGTTGTGTTAAGTTAAAACTTTTAGGTAAGATAAAAAAGTAAATATTATTTGCGAGAGTTAAAGATTATCAAGCAACATAAATGAAATTGTTTTATTCTGAATCTTTGTTGTTAACGATTTGTGATCAAACTTACACAATTTTAGCAAAGGACAAATTGAACAATTTGGATTTGTTGGTTTGCAAATCTCTCTTCCCAATCTTATAAGATTTGTATGAAAAGAATGGGCAGTTTTTCCTGGAATGTTATTTAATATTTTATAAGAAGTCTTTTCCGGTGTGTTAGTTTCAACTAGTCCAATTCGATTCAAAGTCCTGTGAACGTGTGTATCAACCGGACAAACATTTCTTCCAAGGGAAAAAAGTAAAACACAACTTGCAGTCTTTACTCCAACTCCATTGTAAGAAGTAAGTTCCTCTAAAATCTCGGCATTATTTTTTATTTTGATATGATCTAACGAAACTGATTTCTCTTTTTTCTTTAATGATTGAAGAAGTTCATAAATTGCTTTTGATTTTTGTTTTCCTAATCCGGCAACTTTAATATATTTTTCAATTTTGGTTGGAGTCAATTCAGCAAGTTCATTCCAATTCCCAAAATTATCTTTAAGATTTCTATAAGCCTGATATGAATTTTTATCATTAGTATTTTGGGATAATATTGTACCAATAATAGTATCTAACGGATCTGGAAGTTGGTTAGCTTTTGGTGGGATTCCAAAATACTCAACCAATAAAGAATTTATTTTTTCAATTTTCTTTTTCATATCAAAACATTTTTACAAAGATATTCAATTTAGGGGGCTTCAGAAAATCATTATTAATAACTAATCATCTAGAATCCCTATCAATAATTAATCTAACTTTCAATCACTTTCTGGAGACTCCTTAAATCATTATTTTAGAAGAAAATTTTTGGAGCTTTAATGTCAACTCTTATGGTTAGTATTTCTGGAATTCGAGGTATTGTTGGTTCAGGCTTAGATCCTGAAGTGATTGTAAAATACACCAGCGCTTATGCTGATTTTGTTGGTAAGGGAAAAGTAGTTGTTGGTCGTGATGCGCGTATTACTGGAGAAATGGTAAATCAAATTGTAACCGGAACTTTATTAGCTAAAGGATTAGATGTAGTTGATATCGGAATTTGTCCAACTCCAACTGTTCAGTTTACAGTTAAAACATTACAAGCTCAAGGCGGAATTGCTATTTCGGCTAGCCATAATCCAAACGAATGGAATGCCTTGAAGTTGTTAAATAGTACAGGACAATTTATGTCTCCAGATGAACTTCAGGAAATGAAAAAACATCTTGAAACTGAAAATAATTTTGTTGATTGGACGAAGATTGGTAGTAGAACTGTCTATACTGAAGGATTAACAAATCATATTAATTCCGTTTTATCATTACCAATTATTGATTTAGAAAAGATAAAATCTAAAAAGTTCAGAGTTTTAGCCGATTGTGTTAATGGTGCCGGAGCTTATTGCATTCCTGATTTATTACGAATGTTTGGTTGTGAAGTAATTGAAATGAATTGTGAGAAAACTGGAATCTTCCCTCGTCTTCCTGAACCACTTCCAGAAAATCTTATTGAGACAATGAAAGCGGTTAAAACTAATAATGCAGATTTTGCTGTTGTTGTAGACCCAGATGTTGATCGTTTAGTTTTGATTACTGATAAAGGCGAACCATTCAGCGAAGAAAACACTATTACGTTGGCTGCTGATTTTGTATTAAGTAAAACAAAAGGAAATGTTGTAGTTAATCTTTCTACAAGTAGATCGGTCGAGGATGTTGCAAAGAATAATAATTGCAAAGCATTTCGTTCGCCAGTTGGGGAAGCAAATGTTGTTCAAAAGATGAAAGAAGTTAATGCTGTAATAGGTGGCGAAGGAAGTGGCGGTGTTATTTATCCGGCCTTACATTACGGAAGAGATGCGATGGTTGGAATTGCATTTACCTTACAATACTTAGCGGATTCTGGTAAGAAACTATCAGCAATAAAAGATGACATGCCAAACTATTTTATTTCAAAAAAGAAGATCGATCTAATAGGTATTTCACCTGATGACGTTATAAATAAACTTGTTGAAAATTATTCTAAAGAAAAAATCAATACAGAAGATGGTTTAAGAATTGATTTTGAAGATCATTGGGTACATTTCAGAAAATCCAATACCGAACCAATTGTAAGAATAATTACTGAATCAAAAAAACAAAATTATTCTGAAGAACTCTCTAAAAAGTACTATGATGAGATAAATAAATTAATGAAGTCTTGATCTTTTTTGGATATAACTGAAAAGTGCTTTGCCAAATGGAGTTGAAGTATCAAGAAGATTGTAATCGAAATTAGAATTTAAACATTCTCTTTTTATCTTATTCGTGAATTCACTCATAGCTTCTTGATAAGCTTTTTGAATTTGAAATGGTTGAGTAGTTAACTCTTCATCAGTTTCCAAATCTTTAAATATTGCGTCCTTACCAAAACCAAAAGAACGTTCCATTGGATCAAGTATTTGAAATATTATCACTTCATTCTTCTGGTGTGCAAAGTGTTTGATAGCTTTTAATGTTTTATCAACATCATCAAAGAAGTCAGAAATAATTATAACTAATCCACGTCTTTTTATTTTTTCTGCAACACTATTGAGTGACTCTGCAGTATTTGTATTCGATGAAGTTTTGAGTATCGTTAACTCCCTCAAAATCTGTTGAAAATAGGAATTTGAAGACTTTGGTGGCAAATGTTTATGAATTTTATCTGAGTAGATTGTAAGACTAACAGCATCCTGCTGTTTAATCATTAAGTATGATAATGCGGCTACAAGTGTTGAAGCATATTCTATTTTAGAAATAGTTTTTTCCGAAGCATATCCCATGGATTTACTGCTATCCAGAATAATGTAACTTCGCAAATTTGTTTCTTCTTCATACTGTTTAATAAAATATTTTTCCGTCTTTCCAAATACTCGCCAATCCACACTTCGCAGATTATCACCTTGCATATACGGACGATGCTGAGAAAACTCCACACTAAACCCGTGATATGGACTTTTGTGTAACCCAACCATAAATCCTTCAACAACTAATCTGGCTCTTAAATCCAGATTGTTAATTCTGGAAATTATTTGCGGATTTAGATACTCTCGATAATCTGAAAATGACTTACTCAATTTTTTGCGGATTCTTTTTTGTTAATGATATCATTCGGATCTAAACCCATAATATCAAGAGATTGCTGAACGATTTTAGCATACTTATGATCAGGATACTTTTCTAAAAATAAATTATACTTTTTTGTTGCTTCATCATAGTTTTTCATCTCGTTGTCATATAAAAATCCACATTGAAACAACGCAATTGGAGCTTCTTCACTTTCGGGATATTTTTCATAAACTTGAAAATATGTTTCAGCTGCTTTTGTATACGAATTTAATCCAGCAACTCCTTCAATAAGTTTTGATTCATACAATACAGCAGTTTGAACTAATGCTTTTGGGGCTAATTTGCTGTCTGGATATTCGTTGATTAAAGTCTCTAATGTTTTTATTACATCTTTATATTTTTTTTCTTTTAAAAAGTTGTTAGCCTGATCAAAATATTCTTGATCAGAAGTTTTAGAACAAGAAATTATAAGCAAAGGTAAAATGACTAAGAAAAGATATTTTTTCATTACTAATCCTGTGTGTGATAAAATTGTTTGTAAAGTTATTAAAACAAGTTAGAACTATCAATTCAAGAAAAATTATTATAATTAATATAAAAAAAGCCCCACATTTCGGTGGAGCTTTTTAAGATCTATAAAGAATCTGATTACTTGGTAAGTATCATTTTCTTTGTTGAAGTGAAATTCTGACCATCGATACCAGTTGCATCTATCTGGTAGAAATAAACGCCACTATTTAATAGACTAGCATTAAAAGAAATCGGATGACTTCCTGCTGCTAATTGTCCATTAACTAATGTTGCTACTTCCTGTCCTAATACATCAAATATCTTTAAACTTACTTTGCTATCAACAGCTAAGCTAAAGTTAATTACTGTACTTGGGTTAAATGGATTTGGATAATTCTGAGCAAGAGCAAATTCTGTTACACCTGCAAAATCAACTTCAATCTCATTTGAATATTCAAATGTACCATCAAAATCAATTTGTTTTAGTCTGTAAGTATATGTTCCTGATTTAACAGTATTATCTAAATAAGAATAGTTTTGAATTTCGGTTGTTGTTCCGTGTCCACCAACAAAACCAATAACTTCAAATGAATTTCCACTGCTTCTTTCAACCTGGAATCCACTATTGTTGATTTCTGTTGCTGTTGACCAATCAAGTGAAACACCTGATTCATTAACATTAGCTTTAAATGAAGTTAATTCAACTGGTACAGTTCTATTGTAAGGGATAGCGAATCCGCAAATTTCAGCTCCATTTGTAAAAGCACCAACTAATGTAGTAGCACCAGTTGTTACATTTACTGTTCTAAGCTCGCCATTACCTGAAGTTACGTTATATGCAGCCATATAACAAACATCAAGATCAAGATCATATTCCATATCCTGCGCATAACTTGCATCAAATCCTATAAGACCAATCTCGGTAGCTGCACCTGTTGTCTTATCAACTGAATAGAATTTATCGGTAACAATATCAACAGTATATAATTGTCCTACTGGAGCAGGCGAACAAGCCAAATTAATTGCTACTGTAATACCAGCGCCCAAAGTGCCAACCAATGTAGCTGCACCAGTTGTTGTATTTATGGTATAAAGTGAAGTAGAACTAACTGCATAAACATTTCCTGTCACAGGGTCATAAGCCATACCGTTTAATGAAACACCAGCGTTTGTTGGGCCAACTAATGTCATTACACCAGTGCTATGATCAATTTTATATAATCCACCGCCTGAACCTGCGTTATAATATTCAATTCCATACCACTCGCTACCAACCATTGTACCAGCACCAATAAATTCTGTAGAGGTAGTTGCTGCGATTGAAGTAACTGCTCCAGGCACCTGTAATGGGAAAGTTGCTGGGCCTTCAGGAATAGCTGAAGTAGGATCATAAGCATTGTAAGCATAAGTGATGATTAAATCTTGAACAGCAAAATCTTTATCTAGACAATTATTTGTAGCATTTGGATCGCCACCTAATTGTGTACAAACAGTTGCTGTATAAGTTTCAACACCAAGGTTAGCAACATCAAAACTAACTTGAGTAGAAGTACCTGGTACTAAAGCAGTAACAGTTTTTGTAGATGTATAAACGTTTGTTGTACCATCACTGATTGTCATAGTAACATCAAAAGTTTCATTTGTTGTACTTAAACTTTTAACTGTAGCTTTTGGAGTGAATGGACCAACTCCTAATAAACCAGCAATATCAACAGAAATTGTACTAACATCGTGAGCTAGTGGCACTGTATAGTCAACTTCAAGATATGGTTTATTAGTTTCATTCCAGCCATCAAATGTTATCAAATATGTTGCACTATTATCTCTTGAAGAAATACCAACTGCAAACCAACCATTTACAATTGCGGCACCTAGATCTGCATTAACTGTGCTTCCTAATAAATATGAATGCCAACCGGTTGTAAATGAACTTGATTCATTTGAGTATAAATAAGCTATAGGTTCATCCTGACCAGCTTGAATAGCAGCATAGATATCAGCAGCTGCACCTGAAACTGGATTTACAGCCATTGGAGTTACTGACCAGTAAGGCCAATTTGCTGCGCTAACATATCCGTGGAATGTTACTGAGTTTATAGTAGCACCAACAGGAAGTGAACTAACATCAAATGACATCCAACCATCTGTTGTATTATGTCCATCTACAATACTCACCTGAGTTTTTGTAGCTCCATCTGTAGTTCCTGTCCAATAGTCTACATTTTGAGGATACAAACTTGATAGATCTTCAGTAAAAGCAGGAATATAAGCCTTATAAGTTTTAGGCGCTTTTCCATCTAATCTTTCTGGGGCTTTTTGTGCATTAATTACTACTGTAAATAGTACAAATGCTAACAACAATACAGAAATTTTACTTTTCATTCGAACTCCTGAAAATAAATTGAGAAATAAAGTTAGTTAAGGAATTAATTATAAGATACAGATTACGATTTGAGTATAACATATAAAATTAAATTTATAAAATATTTGACAACATGATTTGCGAAAACTGAAAAATATTTAAGCTTGAGTTTAAGCTACAATGTTATTTGATAAAAAATAATTGAAATAGTTTATCATCAGATAGCAATAAGAAAAGAAAAATTCAAACTTGAAACAATTTAATATAATATTATTTAAAACTGCAACTATGAAATAATGTTTTTAAAAATATTTTTATTCTGTTTTAAGCTTAAACCATTTTTGTCAGTTCATCAATACACGTGCCACTATCTCTTCCTAAATTAAATCTTTTCATTCTTCTTAATTGATTCTTCAGCAAGTTTAAGTTTGTACTCTACAAGTTTTTGCTGTATTAATTTATCAGACACACCAATTATTTGAGCAGCAAGAATGCCAGCATTTTTAGCTCCATTTATAGCAACAGTTGCCACTGGTACACCTGAAGGCATTTGCACAATTGAAAGTAACGAGTCAAGTCCATCAAGTGATTTTGACTTAATCGGCACACCTATGATAGGAATAGTTGTGAATGCAGCTGTAACACCTGGTAAATGAGCAGCAGCACCAGCACCGGCAATTATAACTTTTAATCCTCTATCAATTGCTGTTGAAGCGTATTCTGCTAAAACATTTGGACTACGATGTGCTGAAATAATTTTCATTTCACTTTTTATTCCGAATTCATTTAGAATTTCTGAAGCTTCTTTCATAATTGAAAGATCTGAATCACTACCCATTATTATTCCAACTTGAACTGTATCAGCCATTAAATTCTCCTTTAATTTTCTTTCCATTCAATTTGTTTAATTTCTTTTCCATCAGACTGAAGTAATACAGCACCTAATTTATCTGTTCTTAATACTTTAGAATTAATATTATTTAGTGCTGCAATAACTGATTCAGCTGGATGCTTAAATTTATTTTTTATTCCCGAACTTACCAAAGATATTTTTGGTGAAACTAAATTTATAAAAGTCTCAGACGATGCTGTTGGACTACCGTGATGACCAACCTTTAGCACATCAGAATCTAAAACATTTCTAAAATTATTTGATAGGAAATATTCAGATGGATATTCACAATCCCCAACAAATAAAAATGATGTTTTCCCGTAAACCATTTTAATAACTCCGCTTTTATCATTACCTGAGAATTTGGAATAAGCAATATTGTTAGGCTCATTTAAAAAATAAAGTTTAGTGTTACCGATATTAAAATCACTTTTATTATAAAATCCTGTTTTAACTTTTTTAAGTTGAAGAAATTTTTCCAATCTTAAAGATTTTGAACTTGAATCCGGCAATGGACGATAAACTTTTTTTATCCTATCATTATAAATTAATGAAACAAATCCACCATAATGATCTAAATCTAAATGTGAAATAAACCCATAATCAATTTTATCAATACCAAGATTATCCAACAAAGGTGTAATAACTTTTTCTCCATTATCAAAATATGGATTGGCTTCACCTGCATCAATCAATGCAGTTTTGCCATTTGGAAATTTTATTAAAAAAGAATCCCCCTGCCCAACATCAATCATTAATATATTCAATTTATTATCAGCTAAAAGCTTCGCGTCATCAAATGATGAATAATAAAATAACATTGCAAAACAGGATATTGAGAAAATAATTTTAACAAGTAGTTTTTCAAACTTACTAAGCGCATAAATAAATAACGTAAGCACAGAATAAAACACAATTGAATCGTATAAAGTATAATTTCTAATCCAGAGAAATGATATTTCTAAATTTCCGGTATATCTAATAAATTCCATCATTATAAATGTTAGCAAATTATTTGAAGCCGCAAAATAAATTGCAATGCTTTGTGAAAACGATCCTAAAAATATCGTTACAAACGCAATAGCAGTTATAATTCCAGAAATAGGGATTACAAATAAATTAGTCAGTATAGATACAACAGAAAGCTTTGCAAAATATATCAGTGTAAATGGGATTGTCCCAATCTGTGCACTGAATGAAACACCAATAAACAAAATTATTTTTTTAATCCATTTCCATTTTAAGTTACAACCTTCAATCCATGTTTCTATATAAGGATAAATTATTGCAGTAGATAACACAGCACCAAATGATAATTGAAAACCCGGATCATAAATTTGTTGTGGATAAAATAAAAGAATTATAAATGCAGAGATTGCCAGTGAATTAAAAATATTTGTACTTCGGTTGGAAAGAAAAGTAAGAATTATAATTATTCCCATAATTGTTGCTCGAACAACAGGCGGTGTGGCACCGGTAATGAACATAAAAATTAAAAGCCCGGTAATTGTTAAACCACTTCTTATATAAATACTAAATCTTCCGAATACAATAACAAAAATTAAAATCACATATCCAACATTTAATCCTGATACAGCAAGTATATGTACCACCCCGGAATTTACGAATGCATTCTTCGTCTCTAAATCAATCCCACTTCTATCCGCAAGGATTAAACCACGCAACATATTTGCAGTTTCTTTATCGTGAAGATTTACTATTATATTATCAATTGATTTTTTCAAACTAAAAAGAGATGAGAAAAATATATTCTCACTTTTATCAATTATCTTCAAAGTATCAGTTTCGTATGCAATAAATATTCCTGCAATCCCTTTTGAGTTAAGATAATCATTATAATCAAACTCATACGGATTTCTTCGGTCTCTTCCTTTTTGAAAAGTGCCTGATAAGAAAATTGCATTACCCGGATTTAGATTTTCATAGAGTATTTTTCTTTGAAGAGAATCACCTCTGAATTTACAAATTAACTCATCATTACACTTTATTAAACTATCTTTAATAAAAATAGAATCAACTTTTACATTTAATACGATTTCAAAACTTCTATAAAGTTCAATGTTTAATACCCTTGCATATAGTTTTGAATCTTTTTCTTTGTAATACGATGAAAGTGGAGTCTTAAATTCTTTTATATTATTTGTGGCTATTAAAAGTCCAAATAAAATAAATAAAGGAGTTACAACAAAAGGTTTTACTTTATCTGACAATGAGTGGAGGTAAATTTTTTGGACAGTAATAACTAATATGAATGTAAGAAATAATGCTAAAAGAATTTGCCAAAGTTCTAATTTTATAAAAGGATGAAGCAATATTCCAATAACAAAATAAACTACAAACTTAATAAATGGAAAATCTTTCACGTACAATATTTAATAATTGTGGATTTGATATTAGTTAAATTTTTAATTTCTTCCGCTAATTCCTTTGCATGTAATCCAGCAGTAATTGTTAGTGCAGGATTTGTAGTATGTGTTTTTACAGATAAATCTTCAATGTTTCCGTGATCAGAACAAACTATTACTGTTGTGTTTGTGTTATCAACTTCAGTTAATATCGTATATAAAAATTCATCTAGATTTTTGTATATAGTATCAAACTCATCAAATATTCTCCTATGACCAAGATGATCAGTTAAAAAAAACTCATACAAAGTAAAATCATGTTTATATGCAATTTTAAGCAGTCTTTTAGCGGCTGTTTCCGGGCAAATAACCTTAAGTTGATATTTTAATTTTCGATTCCATCTTTCATTTGTGATCTCTGCTGTTAAAGCTCTTTTTTTTCTAATTTCTGAGATGGTGTTTAATTTTACACCAGCTAACCGGCACATTGTAGTTGTGGTACTTAATCGAGTTTTACCAGATTCCAGATAATCAAAAAATATTTTGGGATATGCATTTACAAATGAAACTGATTTTCCCAAATCTTTATATGCTTTAAATATATTATCTTTTTCTAAAATTGGAATTGTTGTTGAGTAAGGAAAAGGACCAAAATGTTTTCCTACAAATGCTGGTGCATTCAAACCGCAGAAAATTGAAACTTGCCCGGTTCCACTTTGTGGTAGTCCTTCAACACCTAAACTGGCATCAGTTGGAAAAAGATAATACTCATCTTTTGTCAGATATTGATTTTTAAGATGTGGAATTTCACCAAAAATATTTTCAAACGTTTTAAATCCATATTTAAAGAATGGATTGTATTCCGGATCTTTTTTTCCAATACCAACCCCATCAATAAAAATCATTAAAACTGGGTTCAATTCTTTACCTGATTTTTTGATTCAATTAATATTGTAACTGGTCCATCATTAATAATTTTAACTTCCATCATCGCACCAAATATTCCAGTTTTAACTTTTTCATTTCCAAGATTCGCTTTCATTCTTGAAATAAAATTTTCATAAAGTGGAATTGCAATTTCTGGTCTCGCAGCTTCTGTAAAACTTGGTCTATTTCCTTTTTGAGCATCACCATAAAGTGTAAACTGAGAAATAATTAATACTTCGCCATTAATATCTTTTAACGATAAATTCATTTTTTCATTTTCATCTTCGAATATTCTTAAGTTGGAGCATTTATCGCATACAAATATTAAATCATTTTCATTATCATCAGATTTGATTCCAAGAAGTATCACAATTCCCTTTCCAATTTCAGCTTTGTAATTTTCTTTTGGAATGTAAACTCCACCTTCAGAAACTCTTTGTACAACTGCTCTCATTTGAGTTCTCCAAAAATTATTCTTTCAATACCAGAATAATCTTTGTATGATTTTACAATAGTAAAGTTATCTTGCATCATCTTCATTACTTGTTGATGTTGATCTTTTCCAATTTCAAAATAAATCTTTCCGTTAGGATTTAATAACTCAGAAGCCGAATCGATAATTTTTTTATAAAAAGATAAACCGTCGGAGTCATCAGTTAATGCTTGTCTTGGTTCGTGGACTCTTAATTCTGGTTCAAGATTTTGATAATCATTCAGCGAAACATATGGTGGATTTGAAACAATTATATCAAACTTACCAAGTTTTGAAATTTTATCCTTCATAAAATCAAAACTAATAAAATCAATATTTGATTTTGTTTCATTCAACTCAGCATTTGTTTTAGCAACTTCTAAAGATTTTTCACTTATATCAATTCCAACAACTTTAGAATTAACCAAATTTTTTCTTAGAGCTATTGATATATTTCCGCTTCCCACACCAATATCCAAAATGCTTAAATTTTCTTTTGCTGAATTTTCTTCAATTATTTTTTCAACCAAAATTTCTGTTTCAGGTCTAGGTATTAATACACTTTCATTTACATTCAATTTTAATCCAAAGAAATCAACATTACCAACAATGTACTGTAATGGAACCCGCAATCCTCTTTTACGAATAAATTCTCTGTATTGATTTAACTCAACTTCATTTATTGGTTTATCAAATGCAAGATATAATTCTAATCTCTTGCACTTAAGAATTTCGGCAAGAAGAATTTCAGCATTCATTCTTGGAGATTCTACATCTTTTTTTTCAAGATACTCGGTTGAAAGCTTTATTGCTTCTAAAACTGTAATCATATATTTAAAAATAATCAGGAAGGAGTTGGAATGAAAACTGAAATTATTATTCAGTCAAAAATCTATAAAGAATATATCCAAAATTTATTTGCAAAACTGAAAATGTTACACCACTTACAACATCATAATCATTTGTTTCATCAAGTTTATCTTTAATACCGGTAAACTGATATTCTTCAAATGCATCATCTGCTTTAAGTTTGTAATATGCACTTGCAACACCTAATGCTATTGCTGTACCGGCAAGAATTTGAAATGTCGTTGAATAAAAAAACGATTCTTCTTTATGATTTCCAATGAAATTAAGATTTACAACTGAGTTATCAGTTAATTGATTTTTGAAAATGACCTTATCTTCAAACTGAGGTTTTGTTAATTTTAATTCATTAAGATTTTTGGGTACAAACAACGGTGTGTTTCCTAAAAGTGAATCGCCAGAAAACACATAAGCATCTTGCGGCGATGAATCTAAATAAACTTTTTCCTGATTTTTATAAATAAGTTTTTTCTCTTCACAATTTTTCAGTTCAATCGAATCAACAAACATTTTAGCATCCAATCGATCAACATTTTCCATCACTACAATTCTATATATTCCATCTGCTAGTTCAGTTTGAAATAAAGATGCCTCACTAACCAATGAATCATTAATTAAAATATTAACAGGAACAATATCAGTCTCTACAATAATCTTAGATTTACAATCCTGCGATTGAATCAAACTAATTGGAATTAAAAACATAAATATTTTAATAAACAAATTCATAGGCTCTTAAAACTCCATCATCATAACCAATTATTAATTTGTCATCTATTATTACCGGAGATAGTCTGCATCTGGCATCAAGTTCGTAGTTCTTTGTTACGTTTCCATTTTCTTTATCTACTATGGTAAACTTTTTGAAAAGATTTGAAATTATTATTCTGTTGTTGGTAACTAAAGGGGTACTGTTTAAGGATCCATCTAATTGCGATTTCCAGATTAATTTTCCGAATATTTTATCAATCGCATATAAATCTCCATTCAGATTCCCGATAAAAAGATTTTGGTCATCAATCGCTGGATTCATCAATATTCTAGTAGAAGTTTTGTAACTCCATAATATTGTTCCAGTCTCTATATTTAACGAATAGATAACACCACTATTATCAGCTATATAGGCGTTTGATTTATCAATTGTAATTCCGGCAAAAAATGAATTACCTATTTTAATAATATAATTCTGTTTACCAGTTTCAGAATTTAATGAAATTATTTCACCATTATCATTTGCAATCAATAAAGTATTTTTAATCACAGCAGGATTGGAATATATTTTTGTTTTTGTATTAAACTCCCAAATCAATTTACCAGAACCCGAATATTTTTTTACTTTTCCATTTTCTGTACATAAAACAATATTATCATTATCAAGTAACATTTGAGTTAAAACTTTACCATCCAGTTCAATGATCTCAAGTTCTTTTCCATTAGACATATCATAATAAATCAATTCTGTTAAATTTTCATTTTGATCAACAAGAGCATAAATAATTTTATAGTTTATAATTAATGGCGTTGAATAAACAGATCCTTTTGACTTTAGTACTCCAACTTGTTTTCCTGTCTCAATATTAAAGCAATGAATTCTTCCACCAAGATCACCAATTATGATTATTGAATCTTTATAGATTATTGAATTGTTTGTAAAACCACCATAAACTTCATTTTCCCAAATCTCTTGTAAAGAATCACTAATTGTAATTGGGTTGAAAAATTCTCTGTAAGTATTTTTACCAAACATCAAATGCGAATTTGCTTCATCATTTAAAACAAGTTTAATTAATGATTTTGTACAGCCACTTATAAGTAGGATTGATGAAAGTATAATAATTTTTAAGATTTTATTCATTAAAAATCCCAGCCAAAGAAAAATTGATAGAATAATCCATTTTGAAATTCAGAAAAATTATTTTCAATTTTTTTACCGATGTCATAACGTAAAATAAGAACATTAAAAATATTAAATCTTATTCCCGCACCAACGCTTCCGTATGTTGTTTCATATTTTTTATCCCATGCACTTCCCATATCAAAAAATGCTGCACCACGAATTCCAAAAAATCCGATATCAAAAATCGGAAATTTGATTTGTATCTGGTCTATTAAAGGAAATCTAAACTCTATTGAAGACATCCACATTTTTTCACCACGAATTGACCATCGAGGCCAACCTCTTAAATCCCAGCTTCCTCCCATAAAATATCTTCGCGCTTCTTTACCTTCGTTGTAAAATAATCCTAACCGTAATGCTAATGCTGTGCTATATCCTAATCTTGCATAACCTCTGTAATCTGCTATCGCACTAAAATAATTTATATTACTGAATTTTATATCGCTCGAATATCCAAGCAAAAATAACCAGCGAGAACCATCAATCGGGCCGCTTGGTCCCCACAAAGAATTATCGTGAACATAAGCCATAGAATTACTTAACAAAACAGATTTACGAGATGAAATTCCTTCAACAATTTCTCGATCTTGATTCATTAGAGTAACAGTGTATTCAATACGATTAAATTTTGAAATTGGATAACTTAAAAATGTTGTTGCACCAAAACTTCTTTCAAAAAAGAATTCATCCGATTCTGTTATATCATAACGGTTACCACTAAAATTAAAAACTCCGTAACCGTAATTAACTCTTTTAGATAAATTAACTCGTTGAACAGCAATGTTAAAACTTCTAAGAATATCACTTTGAACCGTTGCTGAATTATATAAAAGAAAAATAAATTTATCATCACCAAGTAAATCACTTAAAGCTAAAATTGCACCGCCGCGTGTACCAAACAATGGATCGGTTGATACAACTCCTGTTGCAAAATCTAAAGAATACTCTTTTTCATAAAATAGTTTTTGAATCTTATCAGATTTTCTAAAAACTCCGGCTTGCCAATTTTGTGAAAGTGCTGGTAAATTATTTACAATTAATGAAGTGGAATCATTAACTAAAGGCTGTTCATCAAGTTTATATAGATGAAATGAAAAATTTTCAAATCCAGCGAATAACAATGTTGAATCGTTAAGAAATCTTGGATCAAAAGAACTTGTTAAAAATCTTGTAACTTTCTTTTGATCGCTGCTAAACTTTTTATCAATAATTTTTATTTGCCAGATATTTCTTACTCCATCAGCATCAGAAGTAAAGTTAAGATTTTTTTTATCAGGAGATAATATCGGGTTATAATTATTAAACTTATTGTAAGTTAAATAATCAATTTGATGTGTTGTTATATCATAAGAAAATAAGTTATAATTCTTTTCATATCTTCCAGCAGTTCTATCCGATGAAAAGATAATTTGATTTTCGTTTAATCCAAATGAAGGATCTTTATCATCAAAGTAATCATTTGTTAATCTAATTACCGAATCTGTTAACAAATTATAAGTATATATATCGCTAAACCCTTTTTGATCAACAGCGTGAAAGACTATTTTATTTCCATCATCAGAAAACTTTGGAGATGTTATGTTTATGAGATAATCTCTTTGTATGGTATTAATTATCATTTCATTTTCTGTTGAAAGAAAATGGATTACATCAGTTGCTCCACTTTTGGTTACAAAAGCTAATAAACCATTTTTAGAAACATCAATTGCAGATTGGAAAAGATGAAATGCTTCTAATTCCTCAGTTTGTTCGCCAGAAATTACAAGGTCAGGATCATCAATCGTATTAAATTCTTCATCAAGTTCAACTTTATAAATTGAAGAATAACCAGTTCTATTTGCAACAAAATAAATGTAATTTTTATTTTTTTGATTGTGGTATACTGGTGAAAAGTTATATCCAAAATCTGTAAGCTTTACTGCATCAACATCCTGCGGAGCTTTATCAGCATATAGCGGATAGTATTTTTTTCTTAAATAATATTCCCATTCATTATCAATCTTTTCTATACTCATTCCTAATACTTCTTCAATCACATCATTAAAATTGGTGTGCATCCAAAAGTTTTCAATCATCATCTCAACTTTTTCAGATCCAAATTTTTCTTCAACAAACTCTAAAAAACTCTGTCCTTCCTTATACATTAAAAACGAGCCATAAATCTTCCAGATAGTTTGTAATCCAAAATGATATCCATTTGTAACAGCATCTCGCATTACCATTTCAGCTTGTGCATCTGGTTCAGTTGAATAATGTTCGGCCAAACCTTCTACAAACCACAGTGGCGGAGTTCTGTCAGTTGGCTGCCGATGATCTTTTAAAACTCTGAATATTTTATTCATCATAAAAACGTGAACAAGTTCGTGACGAATAACATGCTTAAAATCCGACAATGAACCAGTTGAAGGAATTACAACTCGTCCTTTGAGAAACTCAAAAAATCCCCCTACTCCATCTGGTATGAACCCGGGAGTTGTATTTGTTTGTTGAAAATGATTTGATGTGTTATAAAATATTAGCGGTACTTTGCGGGTTACAACATTATTCATTCTAACTTTAAGTTCATCATAAACTTCTTCTGCAAAAACAGCACCGATTTCTGCAACCTGTTCCATTTCACCATAGTAGTAAATATTAAAATGTTCAGTACGTATAATCTTCCAATCAAATTTATCATACTGAACTTTATTTCTACCAAAGTAATAGAATTGCGAGAAAGAATTTTGAGAGAGAATCAGTAAGAAAATAAAAAAATATTTAAACTGGTTCTTCAATACCTGTACTCTGCTTGTTATTTAAGTTTTTCTTTTAGAGTATGAATGTTATCAATTTCGCTTGGATCAAATCCTCTTAACACTCCTAAGTAATAACTTATCCAATCTGCAAGATAAATCAAATCCAATAGTCGTACCTTAAAATTTTCTTCGTTGCTTTTTATAGAAATTATTTCTACACCAGTCTTAGAAAAAATATCTTTAAGGATTGAAAATCTTTTTTGGATTTGTGAATGATATGTTTCATCAACAATGTTTACAATTTTTGCATTAAATTGTTTTTCCTGGTAAGATTCCCAGCCGATGATTTCGTTATGATTCATCTCTGGAATTTCGTGATGAAAAGCATGAAGTTTTGCGTTTTCATTAACCTGGCATTTAAATCTATAACCAACAGAGTTTGTTGAGTCTGAGACAGAATAAATTACAGGAATAAAACCAACAAGTGATTCTGCAAATGTAATTGCTTCATTTCCTTCTTTAGTAAACTTAGAACCATTCGTTTTCCAGTTTGATAATATTTTTTCAACAACAGAATTTTGATTGCCAATTAATTTGATTTCCTGAAAAACTTTTAACAAAGAAAAGAAACTTAATCCAAGTGCATAACGAGGTTGAAAACCAGGTTGAACTTTAATACAAGAAAGATTATGCATTCTTGCAATCTCTTCCACTTCACCACCAGTTGTAATACAAACAATTTTACATCCAAGTTTTATTGCTTGATGTAATGCTGATATTGTTTCTTCTGTATTACCTGAATAAGATGATGCAATAAACAAAGTATTTTTATTTGCAAACTTTGGAAGATTATAATTTCTGTTTACGATATAAGGGACTGAAAGTTCATCACCTAAAAAATTTCTCATTAAATCAGCACTTATTGCTGAACCACCAAGACCACTAACAATTATGTTTGATATTTCTGTTGCATTTATGTTTGATATTTTTACTTCATTATTCCAGGCAAACTCAATTTGCTTATAAGAGTTTACTAAAACATCAAATTGGTTTTGCGGATCGTACTTTTGTACATATTCTTTTATTTGCATACTAAATTATATTCCTTGTTCTGGTTATGTTATTTTCATCAAAAAACTTTTTAACTTTTTTCTGAATTTCAATTTCAGTTTTGCATTGCAAACATTCTTCTGCTAAAGCTTTAGCTTTTTTATACTCAAAATTTCTTATGATTTTTTTTGCGTATAAAATTGTATTTGGTGACATGCTTAATGAATCTAATCCCAATCCAACCAAAAGAGGAATTGCTAATGTATCAGCTGCCATTTCTCCGCAAATACTAACAGGGATTTTACTATGCTTGGCTGCTTTAACAATATGTTCAATCGTTCGCACAACAACCGGGCTAAACTCCTGATACAAATTTGAAACCAAATCATTTCCGCGATCAACTGCCATCATATATTGGATTAAATCATTTGTTCCTATACTAAGAAAATCAACTTCTTCTGCATATTCTTTTGCCATAACAGCAGCAGAAGGAACTTCAATCATAATTCCCACTTTTATATGGTTATCAAATTTTATTTTTTCTCTTTTTAAATCGCTCTTACACTCGTGTATTATGTCCAAACATCTCCAAACTTCATCAAGTGTTGAAATCATTGGAATCATCAATCGAACATTCTTATTTTCACTAGCTTTTAACACAGCGCGAATTTGAGTTCTAAAAAGTGTTTCATTCTCCAATAAAAATCTTACGCCGCGTAAACCCAAAAATGGATTAGGTTCTTTATACTCGCTAATTCTAAACTTATCTCCGCCAATATCAAAAGCTCTAATCGTTACAAACTTTGGATACATACGCGATGCAAGTTTTGAATAAATAATTGCCTGCTCATCTTCTTCTGGAAAGACACCAAGCTCATTAAGTATTTGTTCTGATCTATATAAACCAATTCCATTTGCATTACTCGTAATTACAACATCAATTTCACCAGTAACATCTACGTTTGCTTCTAGCTTTATTTCCTTTCCATCTAACGTTACAGCAGGTTGATCTCTAAACTCCTCTAAACCTTTTTGAATCTCTTGTAACTTCTTTTGCTTTTCAGTAAAGAAATGTAATTGCTCATAACTTGGATTTGTAATGATATAACCGTGAAATCCATCAACAATTATAGTGTCGCCTTCTTTTATAAGCTGAGTTGCATTATGAGTGCCAACAACAGCAGGAATATTTAACGATCTTGAAATAATTGCTGCATGCGAAGTTAACCCACCGTGATCAGTTACAAATGCTAACGTTTCTCTTCTGGAAAAAAGCAAAGTATCTGCAGGAGTTAAAGCTTCACTTACAACTATTAAATTAGTTTCAATTTTTGATTGCCATCTTTTCTTCTGCAAGTTTCTGATAATTCTATGTTTTATATCTTCAATATCGTGTGCACGTTCTTTCATATATGATTCGTGAGATATAATCATCAACTCCTGGTATTTTGAAATTTCATCTGCAACAATAAATTCCGGTTGAATCATTTCTTTAGCAATTCTTGATTCGATATTCTGAATTAGAATAGGGTCATCAAGAATCATTACCTGGGCTTCAAATATCGCAGCTCTAACTTCATCCATTTTTTCGCGGGCAATACCAAAGATTTTATTCAACTCTTTTTTGGATTGACGTAACGCTTCCTGAAAGTTTTCAATTGCTTCTGCAACATCTGTAATTGGAGCTTTACTTATTTCAAGTTTTTCTTTTGCAAATAGATAAACTTGCCCGATAACAATTCCTGGTGCGGCAGCAATACCAGCAATTTTATTTTCAGAGTTTTTGTATATGTCTTTAAATGATTTCATAATTCGTCAAATCCTCTCTCAAAATAAGCAACAATTTCATCACAAGCTTGCTGCTCATCAGCACCATCAAAAGTTAATTTTATTTCAGATCCCATCTCCGCCGCTAACGTCATAACACCGATAATACTTTTTCCATTAATACTTAAGCCGTCGCGATAAATAAAAAACTCGCATTTATATTTAGCAGCAAGTTTAACAATCGTTGCAGCAGGGCGGGTATGAAGTCCAGCTTTGTTTACAATCTTTACAGTTATTTCAATCATTACTTATTTCTTTTGATTAGTGAATCAGCCAGCCAATGAAATATTTCAATTTCATTTTTATTTGATAGTTTATTTATAGAAGTCAAGGCTCGCTTAGTATAATTTCTTATCGCAGTTTTTGCATCATCTAAAACCCCAAGTTTTTCATAAAGATTTTTATATTTAATAATTTCACTTTCTTTAATTCCTTTGTTGGCGATAACTTTCTCAAAATCAACTTTATCTTTTCCTCTAGATTTTTCCAACGCTTTAATGAACAAATAAGTTTTCTTTCCTTCCAGCAAGTCACCACCAATTCTTTTTCCAAATTCAGTTTTATCCGCTGTTATATCTAAAAGATCATCCTGAATTTGAAAAGCGATGCCAAGATATTTTCCATAATCAGAAAGAGCTTTTATATCTTCTCTTTTCCCATCAGCAAGATAAGCACCAAGCTCGCAACAGGTTCTTGCAAGAGCAGCAGTTTTCTTTTCTATCATAACAATGTATTCAGGCAGTGAAACAGTTTTTCTTGTTTCAAATTCAGTATCAAGACTTTGTCCTTCGCAAACTTCAACTAATCCTTTTGTAAATGAATCAAGTGCTTGCTTAGCATTTACTTTGCTATCTTTTAACAAAAACTCATAAGCTACAGCTGCAAGAATATCACCAGTTAAAATTGCAGTATTCAAATTATACTTTTTATGAAGAGTTAAATTTCCTCTGCGTAAATCAGCATTGTCCATAATATCATCATGAACAAGGGTAAAATTATGCAACATCTCAACAGATAAAGCTGCGTTATAAAACTTTTTATAATTCCCTCCAACAGCTTTTGCTGATAGTAAAACAAGTAAAGGTCTTAATCGCTTTCCGCTGCTAACAAGTATATAAGAAGCTGGATCATATAATGAAAAAGGATTTCGTTTCTTTAATGATATTTTAAGTTTTTGATCAATTATTTTTCGTTCTTTTTCATAGAAGGATGCGTATTTCTTAACTTGATTTAAATTCAAAACAAAAATTCCTTTTTGATTAGTTTATCATTCTTAAGTTGATCAATATTTTGTGAGCCAGTTAAGTACATAACTTTTTTAAGATACTCGAACCAATTTACGATTAATTTAATTACTGCATCTTCCCCATCATTCATTAAAGTTTGTAAAATAATTCTTGCAGAAGCGATTAAATCAGTACCCAACGCAAAAGCTTTTGCAATGTCATCTGAAGAATTAATTCCACCAGAACCAATAAGAGTAAAATTATATTTTTTCTTTAAAGGATAAATTTCTTTTATACAATAAGATGTTGGTAAACCCCAATCCCAAAATTCTTTTTGATTGGATTTATTTCTGAGTAATTCCACTCCTGCCCAACTTGTTCCACCGGCGCCAGCAACATCAATTCCCTTTACACCAATATTTAAAAGTTTTTTTGCAGCTTCTTTACTGATTCCTGATCCAACTTCTTTTACAATTATTGGAACTTTTGAAATCTTGACCAATTTTTCAATTTTTGTTAATAAGCCAGAAAAATATGGCTCACCATTTTCTTGTAATAATTCTTGTAATGGATTTAAATGAACTACAAAAGCATCAGCTTCCAGCATTTCAATCAAAGTTAGAATATCTTTAAGATTTTTTGATTGGACTAATTGTGCCGCACCGATATTTCCAAGAACAGGAACACTCTTTGCAGTCTTTCGTATTACTTTATATGAGTTATGATATTCTTTATTCTCTAAAGCTTGTCTTTGACTGCCAACACCAATTGGTATTTTTAATTCTTCAGCGATAACAGCTAAACGTGAATTGATTTGCTCTGCTTCTTCAGTTCCGCCAGTCATACAGGAAATTAGAAAAGGAAAATTTATTTTTCTGAAAAAGAGTTTTGTCTGAAAAGAAATTTCCGATATATCAACTTCTGTAATAGCATTGTGAATAAAATCATACTTATCAAATCCATTTGTTTTTGATTTGAATGCAACATCATCAGTTAGGCATAACTCAATATGTTCTTTCTTGCGCCTCGAAGTTTCTGATATGGATTTTGACATTCTGATTTGATATTAATTTTAGTTGCAAAATATGGAAAATAAAATAAAATTGCTGTGTCCTGATTGCTCTGTTTTCTCTGCTGCTTCTCTGATTTCACTGTGGTTTTTCTTCTTTACTACAGAGGTAACAGAGTCCAAACAGAGTTCATTAAGTTAGCCTATAGATTTTTTATAAAGAAATATTTTATCAACAATAACTTCTTTACGAACGGAATTTGTTAAGATAATTTTATCTGCATTTTTCAAATCATCAAAGCAAAGAGTCTTTTCAATTGCTTTTGGATTTTTCTGTAAATAATAATTTCTATAAACTCCATTTAGTATTCCAGAACTCAAGGGTGGAGTAAAAGTATCACCATTCTTAATAACAAAAATATTAGTTATTGCTCCTTCAGCTAGTTCGCCTTTTTTATTAAAAAAAATAACATCGTAAAAGCCAAGCTCAGAATGTTTTCCGTATTCATCATCATAAACTTTTCTATTTGTCGTTTTGAAATATTGAAATTTGTTCTGAGAATCAATTACTTTATCTGAGATAATAACTCTGACTTCTATAGTCTCTATAACAATTGGAGAAATAAAATGGTTCAAAACTCCCCATTTATCTAAAGAAATCTTCAACTTATATTTTTCACTGTCTAACTTTTTAACAATTTCACTCAATCGTTTTTTAACTTTAGTTCGATCAAAAATAAAAAGAAAATATTCGGCTGCTTTTTGCATTCTATCAAGGTGTTCATTCAATAAAAATATTTTTTTATTCTCAACCAACATTGATTCAATGATCTCAAAATGTTTATTTGATTCAGATAAAAAACTTCCTTTCAGTTTTGTTTCTTCATATTCTTCTTCGGCAATACTGTCCCAAACAATTCCGCTGCCCAAACCAATTTCACCTTCACCTGATTTTTTATCAATGCAAAGAGTTCGGATTGGAACATTAAATGTCATTTTATTTTTTGTAAACAATCCAATTGAACCTGTGTAAATACCACGTTTCTCTTTTTCTAATTCATTAATAATTTCCATAGTACGAATTTTGGGTGCGCCAGTAATTGACCCACAAGGGAAAATATTTTTAATTACATCTGAGAATCTAATTTTCTTCTTTAGTTTGGATTCAACTGTACTAACCATCTGATAAACTGATTCATATTTTTCAACATCAAAAATGTTTTTAATTTTAACAGAACCATATTCACTTACTCGTCCCAAATCATTACGAATCAAATCAACGATCATTACATTTTCAGCACGATTCTTTTCACTTCGTTCCAACTCATATTTAATAAACTCATCATTTAAATGTTCAATCCCCCTTTTTGCTGTACCTTTCATAGGTTTAGATCTGATTTTTCTTCCTTTTATTTCAAAGAACATTTCAGGTGAAAGCGAAATTATAATCTTGCCATTGTAATTAATAAAAGCTATGTATTGCGCAGATTGATTAAATACTAGATTACTGAATAATCCAGCGTATGATCCTTCAAAATCAAACTTACCTTTTATTGTATAATTAATCTGGTAAGTGTCCCCTTCTTCTATATAGGATTTTATCTTCCTGATTGAATTCGTGAATTCATTTTTTGAAGTGTTTAGTTTGAAGTTTTTGATTTTATGCTTTTCTGATCCAACAAAATCAATTTCAGAAGATTTAATTTGTTGAACACTATTTTTATCATAAAAAAAGAATTGTATTAACTTTTCATTATTTGGCAAAAGTTTGTGTAAAGTTTTTTCAAATAAATAGCCTGCCTCATAATTCATTAACGAGTATCCAACAAATCCATTAGCAATAAGATTATCAATTCGATTTAGTTTTTCATCCAGTTTTTTTAAGGATTTTATTGTAACAATTTCTTTTGGATTTAAGAAAAGATAAGAATCGCTCTTCCCATAAATTGGTGGAGTATAAAAAAACGCAGTGTTTGGTGTTGTTAAAACTCTATTTATGATTTCTTGTATTTGCATAATTGTAGGGAACGGACTCCTGTCCGTTCTGTGCCTTTTTAATTACATCCAAATCGGATCGGTCAGGAGACCGATACCTACATTATATATTTAATTGTCTTTATTAAAAATCATTCTTTATTTTTCGATGTTGTTAATTTAATCATACTTAGGAAATTATATGAGCAAACCTCGTCTTTCCTTCTGGCAAATCTGGAATATGAGTTTCGGATTTCTTGGCATTCAATTCGGATTCGCACTTCAAAATGCAAATGTAAGCAGAATTTTTGAAACTCTTGGAGCAAGCATCGATTCAATTCCTATCCTCTGGATTGCCGCACCTGTTACCGGTTTAATCATTCAGCCAATCATTGGGCATTGGAGTGATAAAACCTGGAACAAACTGGGACGAAGACGACCCTTCTTTTTAGTCGGAGCTTTGCTTGCTTCCGCTGCAATAATTTTTATGCCAAACTCTCCTGCACTTTGGGTAGCAGCAGGAATGTTGTGGATAATGGATGCATCAATAAATATTTCTATGGAACCGTTCAGAGCATTTGTTGGAGATATGCTTCCATCAGAACAACGCACGGTTGGATTTTCCATGCAAAGTTTCTTTATTGGAATCGGGGCAATTGTAGCTTCTGCTTTACCTTATATGATGACAAACTGGTTTGGAATTTCAAACACTGCTGGTGCTGGAGAAATTCCTGATTCAGTAAAATTCTCTTTCTACATCGGTGGTGCAGTTTTTCTTTTAGCAGTTTTGTATACAGTTTTTTCTACAAAAGAATATTCACCAGAAGAATTAAAAAAATTTAATGATGAAGAAAAGAAATTATCTCAAACAAAAACTTCTATTACAGAATTAATTTCTGCATCATCATTTAACAAAAATGGTTTGATTTGGGTTTTTGTTGGATTGGTCGGTTCTGCAATTCTTCACTTCTTGCTACACGAAAATGATTTTGGACTTTACGTTTTATTTGTTGGTTCAATAATTTTTGGATTATTACAATTAGTTGCTGGATTTTTCACAAATCAGAATAAAACTTCCGGTGGATTAGTTTCTATCTTAAATGATCTTTACAAAATGCCAAAGACAATGAAGCAGCTTGCAGTTGTTCAATTCTTTTCCTGGTTTGCTTTATTTGCAATGTGGATTTACACAACTCCTGCTGTTACACATCATATTTATGGGGCAACCGATCCATCATCAGAATTATATAATCAAGGGGCAGATTGGGTTGGGGTTCTAATGGCCGTTTACAATGGCTTTGCTGCCATTATGGCTTTCGTAATTATGTGGATTGCAAAATTAACTAACCGTAAAACTGTCCATATGATTTCATTAATCATCGGTGGAATTTCTTTCGCATCTTTTTACTTTATCAAAGATCCAAACTTGCTTTTAGTTTCTGAATTTGGAATTGGTTTAGCTTGGGCTTCGATACTTGCAATGCCTTATGCAATTCTTGCAGGTTCACTTCCTGCAGAAAAAATGGGAGTGTACATGGGCATCTTTAATTTCTTTATTGTAATTCCCCAAATTACTGCGGCAGCAATTCTTGGCTTCTTTGTAAAAAACATTGTTGGTGGCGAAGCAATTTATGCATTACTTCTTGGTGGTGCTTCGATGATAATTGCAGGTTTGTTTACTCTAATTGTTGATGATGTGGATTAACTAATTTCTTATGGAACGATCAAATGGTCGTTCCATTTTCCTTTTTTTACTTAATAAAACCACTTGATGTCTTTAAATTATTTCTTCTTATCAAATGATAGCCTTATAGATTAAATGGATGCGAGCAAACTGAAATGGGTAGGAAGAAAAATCAGTTGAATAGTGGATGAATTATAAAGATGTTCAGAAGTTATTATGTAATTAGTCAAAAGTAATTATTATTGGCAAAAACTATTTGTCTTTTTAATTCATTAAGTTTTAATTACAGAAATATTCTTTATTAACTAAATCATTTATCAATCTTTTTTAAAATAGAATCTATTAATTTTTTTGAATTAATTTCGTCTTCAATAAATTGTAACGAATCTTCACGTGTTAAATATCTAATTATTGAATTATTTTTATGGTAATCTAGTAAAAACCAATTGCCTTTTTTGTAAACCCAAAAATCAAATACTGTGTTTTTAATTTCTTTGGTAGGCTTAAAATAGGTTGTTCCGATAATTTCTTGAGTAACAGTTGCAGTATCATTTTTAATTAAGAATGTGGTTGGCAGTATTTTACTTGTAGTAAATAAATACACTTCGTCGTTTCTATTTTTAAAGTCTCTAAGTGAACCATCCTCATTTCCAATACCATTTTGAGTTGCTCGAATCAATAAACTGTAAATCCCTGCCCAATTCTTCGACTCAAACATTTTATTGATCTTAAAAACTGACTCTTTTAACTTATCATTTTTTTCAGTCTTAAAGAAACAACTATATAAGAATAAAGCACAACAGAATATTATTATATATTTAAATTTATTTCTAATCATCTTCACGACTCATTTATCAATTTTTGTTTTTACAACTTCAACAAAAGTATTGCAGCTATTCCCACAGCTAAGGCAATTTTACCATAGAGATTAATTTGTTCTTTCCAGAAAATGTAAGCTGCTATTGCGGTTAAAACAATTACTCCAATATTTTGAATTGGGAAAACAATAATAGCTGGTAAAGCACTTAAAGCCGCTAACAAGAAGTGAATTGCTAATACATTAGGAAATCCTAAAATCAAACCAATCTTATAAGTTTCTTTATCAAACTTAATCTCACCAATCAATATTCTTATCAAAGTATATAAAAAGGCAAAGGAAAATATTTGAAATACAAATGTTCCCTTTTCATCAATTGGAAAGTTTCGCTCAAACATCTTCATTGAGAGATCAACAAAACCAATTCCAATTAACAACAAGAAAAGATATAAATACTTAGCTGTTGATTCGGATGAGTTGCCATGATTTTTAAGTGATAGATAAAAAAAGTAAAGTGTTACTAACACCAAAGTAAAACCAACAAGCATTTGCAGATTTGGTTTTTCACCGTAAAGAATTATAGAAGCTAAGACTGGAATCAAAACAGATAATCTTGCACTAACAGTTGCTAAAGCTGTTCCAGCATAATTTATAGCTTTTGAATAGATCACAAAAGTTTCGGCGAAGAGAACGCCTAATCCAATTGCAAATAAAGTAGCACTAATTGAAAAATGAAATCCACCTTTAAAGAAAATAAAAATTAATGCAAAAACTGATGCGGTTAAATAATTTCCGTTAATCAGTAAAAGTATATTTGATTTTTTTACACTTCCGTGTTTTAAAATTAAAGCTAAACTTGTAGAACAAATAATTGTTAAAATTAAAAATATCATATATAGTTTAAAATCCTTTTGAAGAAATAGCACACAGATGACACTGATCATTCAGATCAGCGCAGATCAGTTTAATCAGTGTTATCAGCGTGCCATTGTTTTATAAACTCAATGCCCACCTTTAGGCTGAGCAATTTCTGACGCTGTTGATCTTGGTTCTTTAATGAACAGCCAGAATACAACTGAGAAGACAATGAACACTCCGCAAAGTATGTAAAGTAATTGGAAGTTTTGTGTTTCGGAAATAATATTTGCTACACCCTGACTCATCATTTGTGGTAGTACAACTGCAAGATTGAATATTCCCATAAACAATCCCATTTTATTTTGATTTACTCTTTCAGTAACGATTGAGAAAACAATAGAAATTACTGCTGACCAGCCAATTCCGGTTAAAAACATTCCGAGATAAAAGTTTATTTCATACTTTCCAAAGAAAGCTATGTAGAAATACCCAATTGCACTGAATGCTAAAGCAATTGTGTAAGTTCTAACTCTTCCAATCTTTTTTGCGATAGCAGATAAAACTATTGGAAATACAGCGCCAACTGCATTCAATATTAAAAACCCAAGAGAAATAATATTGCCTGTAGTGGTATCTTTAGTTTGCATAACTCCGGTTAATAATTCAGCAAACTTATTTGCGTACACGTTTGTCATATCAAGATTTGGAATAATTTGTTTATCGATAAAAAATCCTGACATAACAAACATACTTTGAAACGCAATCCACGTAAATGTATGTGCAAGCATGATTTTTTGAAATTCATTTTTATCCGATTCAGCTTTCTTTCCCTGAATAATTATCCAGGCTCCAATCATAACAGTATAAACCAGGCTTAAAATCAATAATGGATTGTGCATAAAACGTAATTCATTTTGATAGAAATGGAATATCAAACTGAACACACCAAAAACTAAAAATCCATACAAAGGAAATATTGATTTGAAAATATCTAATACTGTATGTTTCTCAGCATTTACTTCAACTTGTCCAGCTAGTTCTTTTGGCTCTTCAATCAACAAGATTGGAAAGACGGAACAAACAAAAACAAAAATCGCTGCGATCAATAAGAGAGTTTCATTTCCATAAACCATAGAAAGAAAATATGCCAACACACCAAATGTTCCGGAAATAACTTGCATCCAAACATATCCAGAAGTTCGCTTCTTCCCTTCCGGAGTTAAGTCCGCAATTATGGATCTAGCAGGATTAAAAGTTACATTAACAGATAAATCCAAAAGCAAAGCAATAACTGATGCAATTAAAATTATACTTGTAATTCCTGTTGCTTCAGATATAGCTCCGATTTGCGGTAACGCCAAAAACATTAGCGCGCCAACAATTCCTCCTATCATTATAAATGGTCTGCGTCGTCCTTTTAAGAACCAAACATTGTCGCTTATCATTCCAACAATTACCTGTCCAAATATTCCCGCAAGTGGGCCAGCAAGCCAAACGAAAGCAACTTCGTGAATGTTTAAACCATACTTTTTATTTAGTATCCAGCTTAACGCTGCAATTTGTGTTGATAGTGCAAATCCAACTGCTGTTGCAGGTAAAGCAAGCATTGCATAAAATGTGTTCGTAAGTTTTTTCTGAATTTCTAACATCGAATTTTACCTTAAGTTAGTTTCTACTTCTCAAGCAAAAATATTTCTGCTGATTTCTTTTTAATATTTATTATTTTATTTGTTGGTATATCAAATTCATCACTTGATCTTAAGTTCTTGATTTTATTTATTGAGCCCAAAGTTTCTTTATAGTTATTCAAATCAATTTCAGAATCAATATCACTTCCATTAATAACTATCATTGTTTTTTCATTTTCAGTTTCTTTAAAATAGACATAGAGATTGTTGAATGGATAAAAGTGAGTAAGCTTTCCTTCAGAAAGAGATTTATGAGTTATTCGTAATTCCAAAAGGTTTTGTGTGAAGTTGAAAATATCGTTCTGATATTCTGTTCTATCGCAACTTAAGAAAGCATCAAGAGAATCATTTTCAAAGCCACCAGGAAATGGTGAGCGTATTGTTCCGTGATGCTCTTCTCCAACAATTCCAATTTCAGATCCATAAAATATTTTTGGTATGCCACGAGTCGTTAACAGAATTGTAAGTGCAAGTTTATATTTCTCGATATCATTATTTGCAACAAATAATCCGCGAGAAATATCATGATTATCAAAAAATGTTAAGAGATTATTCGGATCGTAGTAAAGAAAATCCTGTGCAAGAGTGTTAAAAATTCCTTCTAATCCTTTTTTTCCGCTCAGGTAATTTCGGAATGCATCAGACAAAGCAAAATCTGTAACACATGGAAGATGAGTATCCAGATGAACACCAAATTTATTTTTCTGTTGATAAGCAGCTAGATAAGCTGGTTCGCCAGTCCAGATTTCCCCAACAATATTAAAGTCTGGATACTCATTTAATATTGCTTTATTCCAATCAGCCATAGCATATTGATTGCAATATGGATAAGTGTCTTCACGAATTCCATCAATTCCTAAATACTCAATCCACCAAATTGTATTTTGAATTAAATATTTTTTTAGAAATGGGTTTGCCTGATTCAGATCAACCATATAATTTGTAAACCAACCATCCCAGGTTAAATCTATTGATTCACCGGGACTGTACGGATCAGGAAAAGTCATTTTATTATGATTTGCAGAAAGATGATTTTCAACTGTTCCGTTTATCCAACTTGCAAAAGGTAAATCTTTCATCCACCAATGATTTATTCCAATATGGTTTGAAACGTGATCCATAATTATTTTCAAACCTTTATCGTGAGCTTGATTTACAAGCTCTTTGTAAAGTTCATTACTCCCAAATCGTGGATCAATCCTGTACAAATCTGTTGCAGCATAACCATGATAACTCATATACATATTGTTTTCTAACATTGGAGTTATCCAGATTGATGTAACGCCAAGATCTTTTATGTAATCAAGTTTGGAAGTAATTCCTTCAATATCTCCGCCTTTTCTTCCATTCAAATCTTTTGCTGTGAACTGA
>Ga0138256_10000711_pt1 | contig 35814 bp, 32 predicted proteins | sample KNB2016incub_MG_FD_105486 | JGI IMG/M metagenome (GOLD analysis project Ga0138256, IMG submission 105486) | Active sludge microbial communities from wastewater in Klosterneuburg, Austria - KNB2014incub_MG | ecosystem: Engineered > WWTP > Activated sludge > Unclassified | place: Austria... | reverse complement strand
TGAAGCACATATCAGCTTGCAGAAATTACTGGGGAAAAAAGTGGGATCCTTAAAGCTGGGCTTTGAAAATGCTAACCGCACACCTTCATTTGTTTTTGACAGCCGTAGTAGTTTTTATCTTTTACCCACTGCTGTCAGTTTTAAGAAAGAAAACAATACACATTTGTATGCCAACTACAGTTTACCTACTTTTAAATTGAATCTATCAGGCCATTATTATTTATTAACAAATTATACTTACCTCAGTAATTATTATGAACTAAAGCAGGATGATGGATTGTTTAATTTGCTTCAGATAGGACTAAATAAAATTGTAAAGCTTGGAAAAAAATGGTATTGGCATTTTGATATGTATTTGCAGAAAAGAATTGGAGATGGTTCGGTGCAAGTACCTTTAATCTTCAATAGAAACAGGATAGGGTATGAAGGCAATCTTGGTTTTAAAAATCTGGTGATAGCCATGGGGGTCGAAAGCAGATTTACCTCAGCCTATAAAGCAGATGGTTATTCGCCCATCTTAGGCAAGTATTTTTATCAGGATAGTGTGACAATTAAAAATAAACTTCCTGATATCTCGGCCTATGTACATTTCAGAGTAAGGTCGTTTAAAGCATTTATAAGGGCCGAAAATCTTCATACAGTTCAAAAAAAGCAGAGTCAGGGTTTGAGTTTTACAAATAATAGCATTGTGGCACCTGGCTATGCTATGCCGGGTCTTCAAATCAGAGTTGGCATTTATTGGGGTTTCGTTAATTGATTGTCAAAGCTTTAAAGCTGATTTATATCAGGTTGCAAATATTCGGGAACGGCTTATCTTTGCAAAGACTTTTATGAAAAAGGCCATTTTTACCTTTGCTGTTTTATGCTACTTCGCTGCTGCCAGTGGTGTGATTATTAATTCGCACTATTGTATGAAGAAGTTGGTTTCTGTGGAGTTGTTTGGCAGCCAGCAAGATGTATGCAGTAAATGTGGAATGGATACGCATGAGTTCAGTGGTTGCTGCCATGATGTGGTGAAAGTAGTAAAGCTTGAACAAGATAAAATTCGTTTTTCTGCACCCAATTATGAGATACCTGCACTTGACCAGGTTATTGAAATCCCATCCGAATTTCTTATTGCCCCTTTCTTAAATAAAAAAGCAGAACTTTTTATTCAGCATCATACGCCACCACTGTTATCGGCGCAGGATACATATCTGCAGCTTGGCGTTTTCAGAATCTGACAGATTAATTGATATTCTATGCAACGCCGCAAAGCCGGATTGCGTTTTCTTTAAATCATGATTCAATTAAAAAATAAAAATTACTAAGATGAAATCAATTAAAATATTTTCAGCATTCTTCTTTATGATGTCAATGAGCACTGCCATACTGGCTCAGGATAAAACTGAAACATTTACAGTAAATGGCAATTGCGGTATGTGCAAATCAAGCATTGAAAAGGCTGCAAAAGCTGCCGGTGCCACAACAGCCGATTGGAACAAGGATTCAAAAGCACTTACTGTTACTTACAACAGTACTTCAACCAATACAGCAAAAATTCAACAAAAAATTGCTGATGTAGGTTATGATAATGTTGGCTTTAGTGCAACAGTTGATGCTTACAATAAACTTCATGGTTGTTGCAAATACGAAAGAAAAGAATTGAAAGCTACAACTACATCCACTACAACTACAAAAGCATCTTGCTGCAAAGGCGGAGAAGAAAAATGCAACCACGATATGGCAAATAAGGCAGATTGCTGTAAGGATGGCAAATGCACCAAAGAAGGGCATAATGGTAAAGATTGCTGCAAAGACGGCAAATGCACCAAAGAAGGCCATGAAGGTAAAGATTGCTGCAAAGACAGCAAATGTACCAACGAAGGCCATGAAGGAAAAGACTGCTGCAAAAAGGCAGAACAATAATTTTCAAAAGGATTAGTCTTCAAGGTTGACTCGTTGGTTATTGTATTTGCTTTTCATTTTTTATTATTGAAATGTATTGCAGACTTACGAGTCAACTTTAATTGTAAAAATTAATTTGCAGCTAAGAATTTCATATCTTCTTTTCTTTTTGTTTTTGTTCAAAGGTTTTCAAACTTCAGCACAAGCAAAATACGGAGATCAGGCTCCTGAAATTTCTTTGCCTTCTGTTAACGGAGATACTCTTCGGTTATCGGAACTAAAAGGCAAAGTCGTATTGCTTGATTTTTGGGCATCATGGTGCGGGCCTTGTCGGGTTTCTAATAAAGAACTGGTAAAAATTTATACTAAGTACAAGGACAAAGGGTTTGAAATATTTGGCGTGTCTTTGGACGATAATAAAAAAGACTGGATGCGAGCCATTAAAAATGATAGAATAAAATGGCAGCAGGTGATGGATGCTGGTGGTTTTGCATCCACAGTAGCACAGCGCTGGTTCATCTACGCTATTCCTACTTCTTTTCTAATAGATAAATCAGGCAAATTAATAGCAATGGATCTTTCTGGAAAAGGACTTGAAAAGGCTTTGAAGGAATTGTTGTAATTCATTTTTTTACAATCTGCACTAATCTTTAGGTTAAGTAATTTATTCTTAAACTGAATATGATTTTTCTTTTTTTGACAAATCTGTTCGTTCAATATTTTGAATATGAAACGAAATATTAAATATATTTTTTTATTCTTATTAATAATAGCTGTTGAAAAGCAATTAAGAGCACAACAAATTAAAGATACAAGTGCTTCAGCCTATGTAGCCGGAGCCTGTGAAATGTGTAAAGAGCGCATTGAAAAAGCTGCCATGGAAAGAAAAGGGGTAAAGACGGCAAGCTGGGATGTGGATTCTAAAATGCTGACCGTTACTTTTAATCCCAAAATAATTTCGGTTGAAAAAATTTTATGCCGTGTTGCAGACCGTGGACACGATAATAATTTTGAAAAAGCAAAAGATGCTGTTTATAAAGAACTGCCTGAATGTTGCCATTATCGCGAAGCCTTAAACGAAACCTCAAATGAAACAACCGAAAAACCTGCAATTACATTGACAGAAAATCAGGTGATCAAAGGAGTAGTACTTGAATCAACAAAGCAAGGGGAGTTTCATCCACTGAGAGGTGCTTCAGTAGTTTGGCTGGGTACAAATGAAGGTGTGGTAACCGATTCGTCCGGAGTGTTTTCAATAAAATCACTAAAAGCAAATAATCAGTTGGTGGTAAGCTATACAGGTTATGTAGGCGATACACTTACTATAACACAAACTGAAGGTATAAAAGTAATAATGGCTACAGGTAAACAATTAAATGAAATTGTTGTAACATCAAAACTGCGTTCTACTTATTTATCATCGTTGAATCCCATTCGCACACAGGTAATGACCGAGAGGGAATTGTTTAAAGCAGCCTGTTGTAACTTGAGCGAAAGTTTTGAAACCAATCCTTCGGTGGATGTTTCTTACAATGATGCTGTAACTGGCTCCAAGCAAATACAACTACTGGGACTGAGTGGCAATTACACACAGCTTACAGTGGAAAATCTGCCCGGCCCGCGGGGGCTGGCTACACCTTTTGGTTTAAATTTTATTCCCGGTCCATTTGTTGAGTCTATCCAGTTGAATAAAGGAGTAGGCTCTGTTGTCAATGGATTTGAAAGTATAGCCGGACAAATAAATGTAGAATTAAAAAAACCGGAAACAGCTGAAAAACTTTATATCAATGGCTATATAAACGATATGGCAAAAACCGATTTGAATCTGGTATTAACAAAAGAACTGGGCACTAAATGGAGTACAGCACTGATGCTGCATGATAATTTTCAAACCAGGGCAAATGTAGATTATAATAAAGATGGGTTTAGAGATAATACAACCGGTAATCTGTTTACAGCTTACAATCGCTGGAATTATCACAGTGCCAAAGGATTTGAAACGCAGTTTGGATTTAAAGTATTGTTGGACAATATCACTGCCGGGCAAACCAGTTTTGATCCTAAAAAAGATAAACTAACAACTAATAGCTACGGGCTGGGAATTGAAACCAACCGATATGAAGTGTTTGCTAAAGCCGGATATGTTTTTCCGGGTAAAGTATATAAAAGTGTGGGTTTACAATTATCAGCCTTTACACATAAGCAGGAAGCTTATTACGGATTGACCACTTATAATGGCAAACAAAATAATTTTTATGCCAATCTGATTTATCAGTCAATCATAGGTTCTACGATGCACAAATTCAGAACGGGTTTAAGTTTTATTTCTGATGGGTACAACGAGCTTTTCAAAACAACAAGATTTACCAGAACTGAAAATGTACCGGGAGGTTTTTTTGAATACACATTTACTCCGGTTGATAAATTTAGTGTAGTGGCAGGTATCAGAGGAGATTATAACAGCGTATTTGGTTTCTTCGCTACACCTCGCTTGCACCTGAGGTATGAACCTGTAAAAGGAACTACCATTCGCCTGAGTGCAGGACGTGGACAGCGTACTGCAAATATTTTTGCAGAGAATAATAGTGTATTTGTAAGCTCCCGTGCACTCAATATCATAGGCGCATCATCGGGCAAGGCTTATGGCCTCAATCCCGAAGTAGCATGGAATAAAGGCATCAGTATTGATCAGAAATTTAAACTATTTCATCGTGGTGCAAATCTTGCTTTTGACTTTTTCAGAAACGATTTTAATCAACAGGTAATTGTAGATTTAGAAGACCCGAGAGAAATTAATATTTATAACTTGAAAGGTAAATCTCACTCCAATAGCTTTCAGGCCGAAATGAATTTTGAACCTATTAAAAAAATGGAAGTGCGATTGGCTTATCGTTTGTTTGATGTAAAAATGACTTACGGTAATCAATTGTTACAAAAACCATTTACGGCGAAGCACCGTGCTTTTAGTAATATCGGTTATGAAATAAAAGGATGGAAATTTGATTATACGATCAACTATAATGGTTCAAAGCGAATTACCAACACTGCTTCAAACCCTGTAGCGTTTCAACGTCCGCTTAGTTCACCTGCTTATGTATTGATGAATGCACAGATAAGTAAAACAGTAGGTAAAAAGCATCCTGTTGATTTATATATAGGAGGGGAGAACCTTACTGATTATTTGCAAAAGGATGCCATCATTAGTGCGGGTCAGCCTTTTGGACCTTATTTTGATGCGTCTATGATTTGGGGGCCGGTTACAGGCCGTATGGTCTATTTCGGATTTAGATATAAAATTAAATAGAGAAATTATTTTCGTTTGGTTGCAAAGCGAAATGAAAAACCAATAGCGGCATACCAATCGGTAGCAGCTTTTGAAAGTCCAAAACCAGTTGAAAAATCAATTTTGGTATTTTCTGAAAAATAACAAGCAAGTCCTCCGTCAACTGAATGTTGCGGGGGACTTTCTTTTGATACAGCTCCAAATGCTTCAACATATCCGTACCATTTTTTCCCAAGATTAAAACCCGGTGCAATGGTATATATCCAAGAAGGTGTTTTTGAAAACCCATCCCATGCTGCACCTACATTGTAGCCCAGTCCAATATTTTCTGATAAGGTATGTTGCATGGTAAATCTGAAATTGGGTGCCCAGTTTTGGGTATGAAATTTTTTGCTACCCAGTTTTGAAGGTGCCACATGAAAGATGAATGAAGTTTTGGGCAACAAGCCTTTCTCTTCCCACAGGGCAAGTTTGCCGCCTATTTGTACCGGAAGTAAACCCGTCAGCATCTCGCTGCCGTTGGGAATGATTACAGGCGTTTCTTCGGTGATGAAAGTTGTTATCAACCTGAGTTCAAATCGCTTAGATGCACCGTATTTCCACAAGATGGTAGGATGTACCAAAGTTGATAAATCGCCATCCTGTTCTACATTCAAGCCCCATTCAGATTGTATCCATCCTTTTTTTACAATAAAAGGGCATTCGGTTTGGTCGGGTCTATCGGTTTCCATACGGCCGGTTTGTTGGGCATTGCCAGCTACAGAAATCATAAGAAAGAAGACCGCTACAAATATTATTTTAGGCATTTGAAAATAAAAATTTAGACGAAACTAAATATAAATTTCTATAATGCAAATAAATATATTCATAGATGATTGCCAGAAAGTTCTGCGTGTTGGGTTTGATGCACTTTTCGTTACATAACAACGGCGAGTCGATGGCCAGCGCATAAGGCAGGGCGTGAGACATCGGCTACGAAATGGTAAAATGTCGGCACTTCGTTAGAAAATGTCATATATCCCCTTTATGAATAGATGTTAATAAATTAGCCTGTGCCAGTAAAGCGACAAATAACAGAACAGGAAGGTGTTTACAAATGTTGAAGTTTATTCCGTCTGTCCAACTTGCATAAAACCCAATCGTTGGGTGCAGTTCTATTTAGTCTTATCCTTAAAAAAATTCCATATTTCAGTTGCCATTTCTGTGTCAGCATTTTGATTGCCAACTAATGCCAAAAATAATGCACTATATCTTTGTACAATACTTGGTTCAGTGTGTCCACCGCTATTAACCTTAATTAGAGCAACTTCAGTATTGTTCCCACCGTTTTTGTATAGATATTTTTGAATGTTACAGTTATCAGTGGTGTTGATGTCAGGTAAATTCGTAATCTCTGGAACTGTACTGGTCTGATTTCTTGCCACCCAATATTTGATTGAGCTATCTGTTGAAATAACTTCTCCTCTGTTGAATGCCATTTGTCCACCAGTGTAAGGCATAATAGGGTCTGAAGTGCCATTCAATATTAGTGCAGATACTTTGACTGTTGAGTTAGCACATTGAGAGTTTTTTGCATTTGCAGCAACAATAGCAGCAAATGCAGTGATCTTATTTGGAATTTCCTGTGCTAACCGAATTGCAAAGTGGCCCCCGTTAGAAGTGCCAACTGCATAAACTTTTGAACTATTTGCCTGATATTTATTGATTACATAGTCAAGTAGATTACTTGTAAATAAGACATCATTCACAGTTGGACTTGTAGGAGCGTCTGCTCTGCAATCGTTCCAGCCACTTGAATTAGTTGAACCAAGTGAGCCATTTGGAACTATAATGATCAAGTTCTCTTGTTGGGCAATGTCTAACCAAATTTTATAAGGAGCTTGTACTCCTGTCAAACCCAATATCTCATCATAACTACTTCCGTTTCCGTGAAAAAGAATTACGACTGGTGCATTAGTAGGATTACTTGGAACATAGAGGTGGTAATTTCTGTTTAAGCCTGATATATTGATTACCTGGCTTTTTAATAATCCTTTTTCAATTGCAGGGTCGTCCTTTTTGGTACAACCTAGTGCTAAAGCAAATATTAAACACAGAAATATTTTGTTCATAATTTGTATTATTAGAGTCAGAGACTGTATCGCCGATAACAGGAGTTTGTGAAAAAACTTCAGTTCGAAACAAATATACACACAATGTGAATAGGCAATGTAAGTATAGTTATTGCGGTTACATGTTATGCAATTAATACAAGGAAACAACCGGCATCAAACATACTTCACTACGGCAGATGACCAGGTAAGTGCCGACAATCCAGCACGGCTTTAAGATACTTTTATACTTCGTAGACGAGTGTTATATAGCCGGGTGGGGTGGCTTTGTGTCGGGGTTTTGTGTGTCTTGCAATATGCTAAAAATAGCGTAGGGCAGCATGGAAAAGTCTTGGGTGTTTGAATATGTACGAAATGTTTCAATAGGGTGACATATTACACATAAATTTATAATTTTTCTCTCACCTTCCCCAAAAACAAGAATTGATGATCAACAGCTAAGTATTATGCATTTTATATTGTTATTAGTACAATCCACCCTGCCCAAATATTAAGCAACCCCGAATCCAAAACTGACATAAGAGCTGATGAACCATCATCAAATGAAAAATATTTAATCAATCACCAGCACATAGATAAATTTTACAATTCAAAATAACAGCAATTGCCGCCTACCCATTCTTTGTCTTTGTTGTAACGAACGCCTATCATTTTGCCTTTGCTCATTCGTCCCAGGTTGTTGGTGGCATGGGGGCGGGCTTCGCCTTCTTTCCAGAAATAAAACATTCTTATCTCTACTTTGGCCGGTACATCCGGTGTTTGTATTACTTCTGCATATTTTACTTTTCGTTGCAGTATCCAGTTCTCAAGGTCTTTTACTTTTTCAATATCGGCCGCAGTTACATCTATTACTACACCTTGCCCGGCAAATGAGAAAAGTGGTTTTAAAACATAGTTTTCCAAATCGGCTGGTATTTGTTTTACATCATTTAAAAAATATGTTTTGGGTACATATGGGTGACGTATAAACGGCAATGTATATTTACTGATTCTGTAAAACCAATTGGGATGCGGGCACCATTCTACATCCACTTCTTCAAATAATATTTTTCCTTTTTCTTGCACCTCTGCTGTTTGTTGTTGAAGGTCGTCAAATATTACTCGGTTATAAATGCGGTGGATGGGGGTCTTTACACCATTATTAAGATAGAAAAGTTTTCGGCCTTCTTTTATCAGTTCGGTTATGCAAACTGGTTTGATGCCCAGATAATCCTGTGTGCAATAAAAATCTATTCTTGTTTTTTGCTGATGTGGAAATATTTCAAGTAATACCACATGCTCGGGTTGGTGACTACCCAATATTATCTCTTTAAGTTCCTTTATGTATGTTTCTCTGTCCAGTCCATTGAGATAACAGCTGAATCCTTCTGGTATCGGCAATTTTTTTCTACAAACATCATCCAGCAATACTTCATAGGCAAACAAAGTGGGGAAGCCCTGCATTTCTATCAACTGGGGCTCGTATTCGCCTTTTTCATTAATGCATACACCAAAATCAAATGCTATAAAATGTGTATGTTCATTTTCTCCGGGTACTTGCAGGTGTTCAGGTATTGCATTTCTGGTTAATTCCTTATATCCGGGATCGGTTATAATGTCCACAATACTTTCGCAGGCATCTAAAATTTTTTGTGTAAAATCTTTTGGGACAAATACCGGCGTTTCAGCTACACGAAATTCAATAGCACCGGGATGTGTTAGATTTAATGCATTCAGAAAATCTTCATACTTTTCTTTTGTTAATGCTTTATTATAATCCTGTCGTATATGTGGAATCATATTGCTGTTTTATTGAAAGATAGCAAATGAATAGTGAGAAACAAAACAGGAAATTAAGCTGGCACAGGAAATAATTTTGCAACAGATTGGTTTAAAAAATTGGGGATGATGTGGGCATGAGTCCAAACTATCATATCGGGGTCTTCCAGCCTCTCGAGCATACTTCTTAGTTTATCCTCGCCATGGTTTTCAATCACCGTATTTCTTTTTTCTTCAGTCTGAAGGTGAATGCTCATACCGGCTGCATCGGCCTCGGGGTGAAACTGTGTGCCAATCATATACTCATTAAACCGCATTGCCATAATGGCTCTTTCATAAGGTACATGGGGTCTGCTCTTTTCAATACAAAGGATTGAAGCACCCATTTTGTTTATTAATGAATGGTTGGGCTGTATTACCTGATGATCGCGACTATCCACAGCATAAAACGGATCTCTCAGACCTTCAAAAACTGGTTCTTGTTTTCCAGCCTCCAGCATGTGAATGGGAAAAACGCCAAATGATGTTGATTTTCTTTTGCAAACCAAACCCGCATTAAAATGACGGCAGGCCAATTGAAAAGAGTGGCAAATAAATAAAACATATTTCTTATCACTGCGAGATGGGTTTTCGTTCCAGCGTTTGATGCTGTCAATCCATTTTATCCAGGATCGGTCCCAGTCTTCGTATCTGCTTAAAAGTGGATCACCAGGACCTCCGGTAGAAATATAGATATCAAACGATAGATCCGGAATTTCATTTTTTTGTCTTACATTAAACTCCTGGCAGTCTATTACTATCTGGTGATATTCGCCCCATTCCTGAATTATTTCTCTTAAACACCGCATCCCCTGATTTGGAAATCCATCGTATAAATCCAGTATCGCAATTTTAATCTGTCGTTTTTCGTTCCAGTTCATTTAACAAACATAACGATTTCTCATTTTTTCAAAAATCTAAGAGCAATTGTTTTTCCCCACCTATGTGGAATATATCTTAAATAGTAAACCTTTTATTTTCTTAAATAAAAAAAGCGGCTCAATGGCCGCTTGATATAGAAGCAAAATACTTTACCCTAATTTCTGTTGCAGATTTGCGTCAATGGCATCTAAAAATTCTTCAGTATAAAGATAATGTTCGCCATGTGTTACCTTATTTCCATGAATACATACCGCAAGGTCTTTTGTCATTTTTCCTGATTCTACCGTTTCTATACACACCGCTTCCAATGCATTTGCAAAATCAATCAATGACTGATTGCCATCCATTTTTCCTCTGAATGCCAGTCCTCTTGTCCAGGCAAAAATGCTGGCTATTGGATTGGTGCTGGTGGGTTTACCTGCCTGATGGTCGCGGAAGTGGCGGGTAACAGTTCCATGTGCAGCTTCTGCTTCCAATGTATTACCATCGGGTGTTACCAGTACAGAAGTCATTAAGCCTAATGAACCAAAACCCTGAGCTACACTGTCGCTTTGTACATCGCCATCATAATTTTTACAAGCCCATACAAAATTACCATTCCACTTCAATGCACTTGCTACCATGTCATCAATCAGCCGATGTTCATATACAATGCCTGCTGCTTCAAATTGTGCTTTGAATTCGTTTTGATAAATTTCTTCAAAAATATCTTTGAATCTTCCGTCATATTTTTTTAGAATCGTGTTTTTTGTAGAAAGATATAGTGGCCATTTTTTGCTCAATGCCATATTAAAACAACTGCGGGCAAAACCTTTGATACTTTCATCTGTATTGTACATACTCAATGCCACTCCACCATCTTTAAAATTAAATACTTCAAAGGTTTGTGGTGCGCTGCCATCTTCAGGAGTAAAAGTCATGGTTAGTTTTCCTTTTCCCTTAATCACTGTATCGGTAGCACGATATTGATCGCCAAAGGCATGACGACCTACAATGATAGGGGCGGTCCAGTTGGTAACCAGGCGGGGTACATTCTTCATTACTATAGGCTCACGAAAAACAGTGCCATCCAGTATATTTCTAATGGTTCCATTTGGACTCTTCCACATTTGTTTCAAGTTAAACTCTTTTACACGGGCCTCGTCGGGTGTTATCGTTGCGCATTTAATACCTACGCCATATTGCTTAATGGCCTTAGCGGCATCTATTGTAACCTGGTCATTGGTTTCATCACGATACTGAATTCCCAAATCAAAATATTTAATATCTACCTCCAGGTAGGGTAGAATCAGCTTTTCCTTGATAAATTTCCAGATAATGCGGGTCATTTCATCTCCATCTAATTCAACTACGGGGTTCGCTACTTTAATTTTTTGAGCCATATTTTTTGTTTAAGTGTGCAAACGTACAGCAAAACAATAAGTTGCCAAAGCTTGATTTATAGAAAGTTTTTTATGAATTTTATCAGGAAAGGAACTGTATCTAAATCATAAATCCAAAAAATAGGAGTATGCAACTTTGAATACGATGATGAATCAGTTTAGACAATTTTTAGGAAACTTTGTCAGACTTAGTGATGCTGAGTTTGCCCTGTTTGAGGAAAAGGCATTTATCAAGAATTGTAGTAAGAATGAAATTATTACAAGAGCAGGTGAAGTAGAGCAATATTTTTATTTCGTTTTATCCGGTGTTATTCATCATTATTTCTTAAAAAATAAGGAAATGGTTACCACAGAATTAGTGGGTAAAGATGCTATAGTAGGCTCAGCTGTTTCTTTTTTTACGCAAAAACCTTCGCCATATTTTGTACAGACTTTGCAGCCTTCAGTATTGGTTGGAATTAGTAAAACAAATCTGGAATACCTGTATGCAAACAATCGTAACTGGCAGCGTGTTGGCCGTATGTTGATTAGCTTTTTTTTGGTAAAGCAAGAACAACAATATATAGATATTTTGCGATTTCCCATTAGGGAACGATTGATAAGATTTTTTAACCAATATCCAGAATTAATTAATCAGGTTCCGCAAACCAGAGTTGCCTCTTATCTCAAAATAAAGCCCGAAACTTATACTAGAATAAAACATGTTTTAAATTTTAAAACGGAATTAATAAATACGAGCTCCCTTAAAGAATGAAAAAGGTTAACGATATTCCAAAATCAATAATAACTGAAAAGCTTGCCATGCTTTTAAATGCTTTTATGCCGATTTCTGAAATTGAGCTTCAGGAATTATTGTCATATTGCGAGTACAGACATTTTGATAAAGGGGCCATCATTACACATGAAGGTGAAACAGAGCAGTATATGAACATCGTTCTTCAAGGACTGGTTGTCAAATATCTGAAACTCGAGCATCATACACCTGTATTGCAACTGGCAGTTGAAAATAATATCGTAACATCTGAAATATCGTTTTTGATGCGAACTCCTTCACAGGTTTTTCTGGAGGCTCTTGAGCCAACATTATTGCTTTCACTTCGCTTCGACAAAAGACAACAACTATTAAATGATTTCCCAAAGGGGGAGGTGTTGAGTCGCAAAATAATGGAAGCGATGTATGTAAGGAAGGACGAAAGAAAAAATCGAATGAAAAAGTTGACAATTCGAGAACAGTTCCTCTATTACTTAAACCGAAATCCTGATATGCTGCAAAGGGTGCCTCAAAAATACCTTGCTTCCTACCTGAATATCAAGCCTGAAACCTTTAGCAGATTAAAGCATTTAGTTGCTAAAAAGTCCAAAAGGGCCTAGTTTTTTTAAAAAAAACTGTCTTTCATTGATTTGAATCAATTTGTGCTTACCTTTTATGCCAACACCGGGCATGAACACGGTAAAACCTTTCCTTAACTATCTGCAGAAATTTGGTAAAATTTCTGAAACTGAATTTAATCAGTGGATTAATCCCTATATAAAATTGCGGAAGTTTGAAAAAAAAGATTTGATCACCAAAGCTGGTGAAGTTGAAAATTATTTCAACTTTATTTTAGAAGGACTGGTGCGAAAATTTTATTTAAAAGGAAAATCTGAAATCAATACACAAATCTCTTTAGAGAATCATATCATTCATAGCCAGGAATCTTTTCATAGCCGAACACCTTCAGAATATTCAATAGAAGCTTTGGAGCCTTCCACACTTTTATCTATCTCCTATGACGATCTAGAAAGAGCATTATCTTCAAATATGCAAATGGAGCATCTTGGAAGAAAAGTAATTACGTTTACATTGGTGTTAAAAGATAAATGGCAGATGCAAATGGTGAAACTAAGTCCAAGAGAACGGTTTCTCCATTTCGTATCACATAATCCTGAACTTATGCAAAGGGTGCCACAAAAATTTCTGGCTTCATTCTTAAATATTAAACCTGAAACATTTAGCAGGTATAAACATTTGATAAAGGCATATTCAAAAAGTTTGAATTAATCGTTTTCCCAAAATCATTTGATTATACATTGATTACCAAAACTGGTATTTTTAAAGCATGTCTAACCTTGTCAATCGTTTCGCCATAAAGAAAATCTTTGAGACCTGAGTGTCCATGTGCGCCTATCACCAATAATGTTGCTTCGCTTTCTTTTACTTGTCGTATAATTTCTTTGGCACGATTTCCATATCCTAATCTTGCTTCAGCGGCAAAACCAAGTTCTAATAATTGTGCTACATAGCCTTCAAGCCTTTCCTGATCTTTTCTGGTTTCCAAATCATCACTTTCTCCTTCATATATTCTGGCGGGCACACTTTCTACAACATGAATTAAAGTATAAGTTGCTTCTTTTTGTCCCTGACTGATACTATGTGAAATAAGTTTATTATCGGAAGCGCTAAAATCCAGCGCAACTGCAATTTTTTTATACTGATTTGGAGCAATGGGTGCTATGCCATCAGCTTGTGCATGTAATTGCCTTTTTGGTTTCTGCCATTGTTTTTTCAATAATGGATAAAGAATAGTAATGAGTAATAAGGAAATGAAAATAAAACCAGAAATAAGAATTATGATTTTCCAGACCAAATTTCCAGGTTCAGAGAAAAACGAAGCAGCCTGCTCGGATACCATTCTCATATTCAGATACACTAAAACAACTGTAATCAGCCAAGCCGCAATTTGTACTATTGGTTTTATGGCAAATTCTCCCATAGTTTTTTTGTCACTCACAAAATGTATTAATGGGATGATGGCAAAACCAAGTTGCAAACTCAATATCACCTGACTTAGCACCAATAAACTATCTACATTATCTTCCCCACTGATGAGTATTACAATTAATGCAGGAATAATAGCAATAATTCGGGTTAGTAATCGTCGTACCCATGGATTAATACGTAAGTGCAGATAACCCTCCATTACAATTTGACCAGCTAGTGTACCTGTAACAGTAGAACTTTGACCTGCAGCAATCAAAGCAATTGCAAAAAGGGCAGGAGCCAGCTTGGTCCCAAGAAGCTGGTCAAGCAGATGATGCGCATCTTTTAATTCAGCCACATCAGTTCTTCCGGTTTTATAAAATACAGCAGCTGCTAAAACAAGAATGGCCGCATTAACAAAAAATGCCAGATTGAGTGCAATAGCACTGTCAACGAAATTTAATTTAAGTGCTCTTTTAATTCCTTGCCGATCTCTTTTTATTTTTCTCGTTTGTACCAATGCTGAATGCAGATATAAGTTATGCGGCATTACAGTAGCTCCAATAATTCCTATGGCAATATATAAAGCAGTATTATTGGGAATAGCGGGAACAAAGCCGGTAGCTACTTCTGCGAGATTGGGTTTTGCCAAAATAATTTCAATAAGAAATGACATGCCAATGATAAACACCAGTGCTATTATGAAAGCTTCCATTTTACGCATACCTAATCTCTGTAAAAAGAGCAATAAGAAAGTGTCCAATACAGTTATTATAACACCCCAAACGAGAGGTAAGCCAGTCAACAACTGAAGCCCTATAGCCATGCCCAGCACTTCAGCCAAATCAGTAGCTGCAATTGCTATTTCGGCTAAAACATAAAGTGGAATATTTAAAAATGAAGGATAGGTTTCTCTATTAGCCTGCGCCAGATCACGACCTCTTACAATGCCTAACCTTGCTGAAAGACTTTGTAAAAGTAATGCCATCAGATTGCTCATTAGCAATACCCAAATGAGCTGATATCCGAATTGACTGCCCCCTGCCAAATCGGTAGCCCAGTTGCCCGGGTCCATATAACCAACACTTACCAGATAGGCGGGGCCAAAAAAAGATAAAATGCGACGCCACTTTGGCCTGCGTGTATTGGTCGTATCTACACTTTGATGTACTTCGCTTAATGACTGGTAGTCAAATTTTTTATTCTGCATAATTCAAAAAAATATTTTTTGCTAATTGCTCGCTTATTGTAAAAGGAACTGCTTGTTTTATTTTTATTTCGAGTGAATTGTCAAAATCAAACTTCCGTTTTACCTCTACTCGTGTTCCAATTTTGATTTGGTTATGATTCAAAAGTTCCAGAATTGCGGGCGATTGATCTGCTACCTGACATACGGTGGCCGGTTTATTGAGTGGGAGATCGGAAAGACAGACCTTTTGAATATTTTTAATTCTGCCCATTGCATCCGGAATAGGATCGCCATGAGGATCGGCTGTAGGAAATCCTAAAAACTCGTCTAGCTTATCAATTAGCTTTTTACTACTTACATGCTCCAGATGTTCTGCTACTTCATGCACTTCATCCCAGCTAAATTGTAATTTCTCTGCAAGAAAATATTCCCAGAGTCTGTGTCGGCGAATGATCAATAACGCTACCTTATTTCCTTCAGCACTCAGTTTAAAGCCATAATAGGGCTGATAGTTCAACAGTTTTTTGGTTTTCAGCTTTTTCATCATCGCTGTGATGGAGGCAGGCTTGGATTTTAATTTTGCAGCCAGTGCGTTGGTTGTTACAGTGCCAAACTGCTGAAGCCGGTGAATCGTTTTGATATAATTCTCTTCACTAATGGTATAATTTAGCATGACTAAATAAAAATTTAGACGAAGCTAAAAAAAATAACCCACAGTTTCTTATTTTTTTTAAAATGGAGGGATTCTTTATTTTCGATAACTGAAACTGTCGTATGACCACACTTACCAGAATTTGCTTTTATGCGCTTACAGTCTTGTTATTCGCATCCTGTAAGGAAAAGAAGCCAATTTCAATGTTGGGAGATGAGAAAGTACATGTAAGCGATTTTATTGATTTTTTTCAAACATTAAAGCCACCCATTCAGTTAGGAGATACTTTGCTTTTGAAAAAGGAAAAAGATTCGCTGTTGATTAGTCATAAAGTTTTTACACAGTTTATGTCCGATTCCGTTTTTCGCCCTGTATTTGCAAAAGGGGTAAACCCTAAAATCTACCCTCTTGGAAAGACAATTTCTAATGATGGTGAAACCTATCTTTTTTTAAAAGCAATTACCAATGACAAAAAAGCGATGTATGTCATAGCAGTTGATAAGAAAAAGAAGTTTCAGGCAGCATTAACGGCATTACGTATGGATCAAAGTAACATTACACGACAGTCTTTGTCAATAGATAGAAGCATGGGAATTACTAAATCCATCATTCGGAAAAATGCAGATGGAACTGTAAGCGAAGGGAAAGATGTTTATGTATTTGAACCCGGTAGCCGTAAGTTTATTTTGGTAATGACGGATGCGCTTGAAGAAAAACCTGCAGAACTCTTAAATCCAATAGATACTTTATCCAGAAAACAAAAATACACTGCTGACTATGGCACAGGTAAAAAAAATCTTGTTTCTATAAGAGACGGTAGAAAAAATGACCGCCTGAGTTTTTACATTCATTTTGAAAAAAATGATGGTAAATGTGTTGGAGAACTAAAGGGTGAAGCTATTATCAAGAGTACAACTACAGCTGAATATAGAATTGATGGCGATCCCTGCATTTTAAAATTCAGGTTTAGTTCCGGCGCTGTAACGCTTCAGGAAGAATCCTGTGGTGCCCGCAGGGGATTAAATTGTCTGTTTGATGGCACCTATTCTCGTATGAAAGATTCTAAATCTCAGAAATCTGCAAAAAAATAGCAGAAATCATTTTGTCAATAATATGTGCAAAATCTGTTCAAACGTTTTCATTGGCGGAGCGTGTTTGAAGTTTAACCACTATCTTGCGCCCCGACGAAAAAAAACATTATGAGTTTTATAAATTATGCAATTCCATATTCGGTTGAAGAAAGGTATTCTAAAAAGGTTGCTTATTTTTCAATGGAGTTTGCTACGCATCAGCCTTTGAAAATTTATAGTGGTGGTCTGGGCTTTTTGGCGGGTTCTCATTTGCGCAGCGCTTATGAGTTAAGACAAAATTTAATTGGCATTGGTATTTTGTGGAAATATGGATACTATGATCAGGAGCGCAATCAGGATCAAACCCTGGATGTAGCCTGGAATGTAAAACAATACAGTTTTCTGGAAGATACCGGAATTAAGTTTCAGATTAATATACATGAACACGAAGTATGGGTAAAAGTATTTTACCTGAATCCTGAAACTTTTAAAACAGCACCGCTGTTTTTACTTTCTACTGATGTTCCGGAAAATGATTATGTATCACAAACCATTACACATAGATTGTACGATGCGAATGTGGCAACCAAGGTAGCCCAGTTTATTTTGCTGGGTGTAGGTGGTGCTAAATTGATAGATGAATTGAATTTTCAACCGGAATTGTATCATCTTAATGAAGCTCATGGCTTATCAGCTGCTTTTTATTTATATAAAAAATTCAATCACAATTTAGCGGAAGTAAGGAATAGATTAGTATTTACCACACATACACCTGAAGAAGCTGGTAATGAAAAGCATGATATCTATCTATGCCATAAAATGAGTTATTTCTGCGGGCTTTCTGTAGATGAGGTGAAACAATTATATGGCAACGACAGCGATCAGTTCAATCATTCATTAGCGGCTTTGCGTTTTGCAAAATCTGCCAATGGCGTTTCACAGTTACATGGCAAAGTTTCAAGGGAAATGTGGAGTAAGTTTGAAAATATTTGTCCTATCATTTCAATTACAAATGCTCAAAACTGGCGTTATTGGGCTGACAAGCAGTTGTACAAGTTTATGGAAGCTAGTGATGATTATGGTATTGATGACAGGAAAAAATACTTGAAAAAAAGAGCTTTTGAAATTGTGGCTGATCAAACTGGAAAAATTTTCAATCCGGATGTGTTTACTATTGTGTGGGCACGTAGGTTTGCAGGTTACAAAAGAGCAAACCTGTTAACGACAGACGAAGAGCGGTTTCTTAAATTGATGACAGATACAAAATATCCAGTTCAAATCATTTGGGCTGGCAAACCCTATCCGGTAGATCATCCGGCAATAAGTGAGTTCAACCAATTGGTACACCTAAGTACAAAGTTTAAAAATATGGCTGTGCTAACGGGATACGAATTGGCGCTCTCTAAAAGATTAAAGCAGGCTGCCGATATCTGGTTAAACAATCCCAGAGTACCTCGTGAAGCCAGCGGCACCAGTGGTATGACTGCTGCAATGAATGGGGCTGTCAATTTTTCTACCGATGATGGGTGGATACCAGAATTTATCAATCATGGTAACAATGGCTTTGTAGTACCTAAGGCCGATTATGTTAATATGGCTGTTCACGAACAGGATGAATATGATCTGAACAAACTTTATGAAATATTAGAAAACGAAATATTGCCAATATATTATTCCAAGTACAACACCTGGCGTTCTGTTATGAAAAATGGTATGCGGGATGTTCGCTTTCAGTTCGACAGTAACCGTATGGCACATGAGTATTATGACCTGCTCTATAAATAAAACTAAAGGGCAGAAAAATGGCCTTCGTATTAATTTTTCTTTAGCAGGGTAATTTTGTATCTTGAATTTAAATTATTTTCAGATTATTAAATTCCTTTGTCTCACAGTCTTCTTTATTTATCATGTCATTGCTTTTGGGCAAAGTGGTAGCCCTGTTGGGGCATTTAGACCACCTCCTTCTGGCCCTACATTTTTAAGAGATGTATTTAGAAACAGAGATGTGTCGGAGAAGCCTCAAGGCAATGTTGATGGCTCGGTATATTTAGAAAAAGATTGGATGTATGGGCGTATCAAAGCTGCGGGAAGACCGCAAACTTATGATAGCGTAAAGATTAAGTTAAACATACAAACGGGAGCAGTTCATTTTTTAGATGAAAATAATGAAGATATGACGACTACTTTGAATGTAGAAGCCGTCATGATTATTGATCAGTCATCAACTTTCTATAATACAATTTTTCTCTGCAATCTGGATCATATTCCGGGTTTTTATCAGTTATTAGAAGATGCAGGAAATTTAAAACTGGTAAAAAGCTTAAAAATTTTTGAATGGTCATCGCAACCCGTTAATGCTGAAAAAACAAAACATATTGAGGTGGAAGGTGAGGCGCATTTGCTTTACAATGACAAATTAGTAAAAAGCTCAAAAAAATGTTCAGAGGTTAAAGGGCTATTTCTTAATAATAAAAACCTTTTGCAGTTTATTTCCGAGAATAACCTTCGTTGCAATCAGGAAAATGATTTGAGAAGAATAGTACGGTTTCAGAAAACGAATAATAATTGAAGAACCATTTTTATTCAAGCGGAAGATAAAAAAATGTATTCATTAAATTGTATTTATAATTTCATCAAGCTGATAATGGGTATTAGAAATGTTTACTAATTTATTAATCACACCCTCAACCAATGCATCAGGACAGGAAGCACCGCTGGTCAATAGAATTTTTACTGGTCGGGTTTCAGGAAACCAGTTTACTTTACTCAGTTCTTCCTTAGTATGAAAATTGTAATGCAGTATTTCTTTTTTGGAAAGAATCTTTTCTTCGTTGTTGATAAAATAAGTGGACAGTTTTTCTTCACATAACTCCACTAAATGTGAAGTATTGGATGAGTTGTATCCTCCTACCACTATAGCCAGATCCGCCTCATGCTGAAGCATCTCATTTACTGACCCCTGATTTTCATTAGTGGCATAACAAAGTGTGTCTCGGGTGTCTGCAAAGCTGGCAGCATCTCCTGTTGCTTTGATGATGACCTCCTTTAGAAAATCAGCAATTGCTTGTGTATCACTTGCCAGCATGGTGGTTTGGTTTACAACACCTATTCTTTGTAAATGTTTTGAAGTGTCAAAGCCTTTTGAATATTGACCATCAAATCGTTTGTAAAATTCAGCGGGAGGTTTTTCGCCGCTAATGTATAAGGCCAACTCTTTTGCCTCGCACATATCTTTTATAACAATAGCGGGGGCATTTAATGAAGCATGAGAAAATGTGGCACGGGTTTCTTCATGCCTTGGTTTGCCATGTATTACAATTGTATAATCTTTTTTAGCAATGGCCTCGCTGCGGTTCCATACTTTTTCTACAAAAGGGCATGTTGTATTATATTTTTCAGTATGTATTCCTTTTTCATTGAGCAGTTTTTCGGTTTCTAATGTGGTGCCAAAGGCTGGTATTATCACCACATCATCCGATTGCAAATTATCGAATTGAATTATCTGTTTGCCGAAAGTATCCTGCATAAATTGAACGCCATGTGCTTTCAAATCTTCATTTACCTGTGGATTATGAATAATTTCACTTAACAGGAAAATTCTTTTATCCGGATTTTCATCAACGGTCTTAAAAGCTATTTCTATTGCATTTTCAACCCCATAGCAAAATCCGAAATGACGGGCAAGATAAATTTGTAAATTGCCTAAATCCAAAAGGGTAGGAGAGAAATCTTTTTTAAGTTTGTCAGCTTCCTTTCTTTTTTTCTTTATGGCAGTTATCAGTGGGCTACGATATATGATAGGAACATCAAAACTTTTCATTTTGCAAAGGTACAAAACAAGACTATGAAAGCCCGGTTCATATATGAACAATTGGCGGCTTATTCCTATCTTCCCAAAAAACTTGATTATGCGTTCGCTGGTAATATTTTCACTTTGTCTGATATTGACTAATTGTAAGTTGATGAAGAAAAAAGAACAGAAACAAAAAGGAATAGCAACAAAAAAAATTGATATGTCACAAAAATTTAAACCAGTTGATTGGGCTCACAATACAAATATTTATGAAGTAAACATCAGACAGTACACACCGGAAGGTACCTTTAGTGCTTTTCTTCGGGAGCTTCCCCGTCTGAAAGAAATGGGTGTACAAACGCTTTGGTTTATGCCCATCACACCCATCTCCCAAAAAAATAAAAAAGGAACTTTGGGTAGCTATTATGCCTGCTCTGACTATACAACGATCAATCCTGAATTTGGAACACTAGATGATTTTAAAAATCTGGTAAAACAAGCACACAAGGAAGGCCTCAAAGTGATTATTGACTGGGTGGCCAATCATACAGGATGGGACAATGTGTGGACAGTTAAGCATCCTGATTATTATTTAAAGGATGTACAAACCAACAATTTTAAAACACCGGCAGGAATGGAAGATATAATTGAACTGGATTATTCGAATCCTGGTTTAAGAAAAGATATGATAGCGGCCATGCAGTTTTGGGTAAACGAAGCAGACATTGATGGTTTTCGTTGTGATTTGGCATCATGGGTTGAGCTTGATTTTTGGAAAGAGGCGAGAGCTAAGATAGATGATAATAAACCACTATTCTGGCTGGGCGAATTTGATGAATTGGAAAACCCTGAATATGGTGAAGTATTTGATGTGAGTTATACATGGGCATGGATGCATAAAACTGAAGAATTTTATAATCAAAAGCAGCCACTTGATTCCCTACTTCATTTATTAAAAAAATATGATGATCTGGGCGACAGTACTATACGTACTTGGTTTACAAGTAATCATGATGAAAACAGTTGGAATGGTTCTGAGTATGAAAAATATGGCGATACTGCAAAAGCGTTGGCTGCTTTTAGCTGTACATGGAATGGCATACCATTGATCTATTCAGGGCAGGAGTTACCAAATAAAAAACGCTTGAAGTTTTTTGATAAAGACAACATAGAATGGACTGGTACTTATGAGTTGGCATCTTTTTATAAAACACTGCTCAATCTACATTCTCAAAACCCTGCATTAAGAGCAGGCGATAGTTCTACACATACTTTTATTTTAAAAACTACCGAGCCAGGAAGGGTGCTTGCATATCTGAGAAGAAATGGTAGCAATGAAGTTTTGGTTGTTATCAATATGTCGGGTCAAGCCGATTTGCATTTTGAAATTATTGATGATAATGTAAAAGGAGTGTATAAAAATGTATTCTCTGGTGCGCCCAATGATTTTACATCAGAGCGAAGTTTTGAAATGCAGGGATGGGAGTATTTGATTTATCAGAAATAAAAAAGCCACCCTTACCGGATGGCTTAATGAAATTTAATTAGATAATAATTTTTATTCTTCTTCCTGAACTAAAGGATATCTGTAAACTCCAGAATAGCCAGGGTACATACCTTCCATTTGAATACTCTCGCCACGCATTTGTCTTATGGCCTGTGTTAATTCTTCCACGCTGCTAATTTCATATCCATTTACACTGGTAATTATAAAATTGGGTTCCATTTTAGTTTTACTAAATGGTCCACCGGATTTTATTTTTTTCACTAAAACGCCTCCGCTTATATCATACTTCTGCGCATCTTCTTTACTTATTGTTTGAAGTTCGGCACCCAGTTTGTCTCCCATATTAGAAGCAACTGCTTCATAGGTTCCGGTTTTTGAAGAAAGAGTGGCGGAGGTTGTATTTTCTTTTCCATCTCTTCTATAAGTGATAGAAATTTTATCTCCCGCATTATAAGAAGAAACTGTAGCTTGTAATTCTGTCCATGAATTAATAGGCACATCATTTATTTTGGTTATCACATCACCACTTTTTAAGCCAATACCAGAGGCAGCTCCGTCTTTAGCTACTCCACCAATATGTGCTCCATCACCGGCATCTACTTTATCCTGATCAACTGATACTCCAAGATAAGGACGTTTAACATCGCCAAATTTGATTAAATCGTTTACCACCTTTTTTACAAGGTTCACAGGTATTGCAAATGAATATCCTGCATAAGTACCATTGGGTGCATAGATGGCAGAATTGATACCGATAATCTGACCGTCAGTATTGATCAACGGACCACCGCTATTGCCCTGATTTACGGCAGCATCTGTTTGTATAAAAGATTCTATGGGGGTTTGACTTTGTTTACCGTTTATGCCAATACTTCTGCCTTTGGCGCTTATGATACCCGCTGTTACAGTAGTCTCTAATGAAAGTGGGTAACCAATTGCCAATGCCCACTGGCCCAATTTTACGTTGTCTGAATTGCCATATAACAGAAAAGGTAGATTATTCGAATCAATTTTTATTACGGCTAAATCTGTACTGGCGTCTTTGCCAATTACTTTGGCCTTATATGTTTTCTTATTATTTAATGTAACGGTAATTTCATCAGCTACGCCACTGCCACCATCTGATACTACGTGATTGTTGGTAACAATATATCCATCCTCGCTTATAATAACACCACTGCCGGATGCTCTTTGTTCGGGCTGCATCATGGGGCCCCACATATCGTCTCCAAAAAAACGCTGTATCATATCATCCAGCGGATTATTACCATTGCTGCGTGGGAGTTTGTTGCTTACTTTCTTAGCGGCAATTTTTGTTTTGATATGTACTACTGCTTGTACTGAAGCATTAGCAGCTTTAGTAAAATCAATAGGTTCACCGGCATTAAAACCATTTTCGGTAAAGCCAGCATAATTTGCCGGAATCTTTGTTTCACCGTTTTGTATTGCAAACACCGATTTTTTTTGAGCAATTTTGCTATACACAAATACACTTCCAATGGCTGATACGGCACTTACCGCTACTATCAGCATTAATTGTTTCCATTTCATAATTGTATTCATTTTCAAGAATAATTTATTACTGTTTCTTATACAAAGTAACGAAAGCCATTGTTTCTAAAACTGCCGCTAATTGAGTTTAACAAATTATTTACCATGACTTTCGTACTTCTGAATAGTAAAGATAACACCGATTTTAGAAACAGGTAAGTCTATTAGCGGTTAGTTGTTCGCCCCTGAAAATTCATATCAAATAGTCAGCGAAGCAAGAAATTCAAGCGTGTTGATACCGTCAGCATAGTCTATTAAACCGGGACATTGTGTGTGGCCAAAGGGGATGTGGCTTTTGCCTGCTACTGCCTGTATTTTTTCATTGTCTCTTTGAAGTATTTCATTGAGTGCTGCTGCGTTTTTATAATATTCAAAATGCAATTGACTGATAGGCGAAAACACGGAACTATCTTCAGTAAGCAGAATAGCCCCATTGGTCATGTAATATTTTTTGTTGAGGATATGAAGTGCCAGATTATAGTCGTAGTTGTTTTTGTATTTGTGATGATCGGCCAGATAAAGATATTTGCTAAATGCATCTAATAAGCGTACAAAATCAAATCCTTCTGGCACCATCAGTTTTGAAACATTGCGACAGCCTAATCCAAAATACTGAAACACATCATCTGCAAGTGCTTCCATTTCTTCTTTTGTTTCTGTTCCATCTAAAATGGCCACCGATGTTTTATTGCGCCTTATAATATGAGGATATTTGCCAAAGTAGTACTCAAAATATCTGGACGAGTTATTACTTCCAGTGGCAATATATACATCACAACCTTTTAGTATTTCAGCAAATTGAATTTGTTGATATAATTCAGGTTCCCATTCATTCAATTTTTCTGCCAGATGTTTTATTAGCACTGAATCTTTCGACGATGGCTTAATTAACATTTTGTGGCCACTTAAAAACACACTCAAAAAATCGTGAAACCCAACCAGCGGAATATTGCCCGCCATGATGATGCCAATTTGCAGAGGTTGAGAAAGTTGCTTTTCTGCAAAAAAAGGTTTCACCCAATTAGTAAGTTTTTGTTTTGATAATAATTGACTGGATATATTTGAAATTGACAGTGCCGTAAATTCGGGAGTAAACCAACCATTTTCATACGAGGCTTTTTCTTTTATTTGCTGCCATTTTTCATCAGCAGACAACATATAATCGCCCAATCTTGATAATAAGTCAATCCGATATTGTAAATTCATCCCGGTAAATTATATTTGTTCTTAGGAATGCGTTTTGCATTGCAAATGTAACTGTCAACCTGATAAAATTTATTTATATGGCAATTAAGATTACGGAAGAATGTATTAACTGCGGAGCCTGCGAGCCCGAATGTCCCAACAATGCTATTTATGAAGGTGGTGTAGAATGGGCGCTGGCTGATGGTACCACTGTGAAAGGAAGTTTCACTCTTATGGATGGTTCTGTTTTGGATGCTAATCAGAAAAATGCTCCAATTGCAACAGATATTTATTACATAGTGCCCAATAAATGTACCGAATGTCAGGGTTTTCATGAAGAACCTCAGTGTGCAGCTGTTTGTCCTGTTGATTGCTGCGTACCCGATGATATGTATAAAGAAACCGTGGATCAGTTAATGGATAAAAAAGGAAGACTGCATATTTGATTTTTATCATGTGCATAAGTTTAAGTCTGTATTTTAGGGATTAAAAAATAGTTGGGTTAATTTAGTGCATATAATGAAATAGCAGCTTCGGCTGCTCACTTAGAGGCGGGTGATATTTCCCGTCGTAAAAAGGTGAAGGAGAAACGGCCTTCACCTTTCTTATTTATTACTTTTCCTTGGTCAACAAATAATTCAATATGAAATATTTATTTTTCTTTTTACTTCCGTTAATATTTTATTCCTGCACCCGCGATAAGCTAAATATTGAAAAGGAAAAAAAGATAATAAAACAAACAGATATAGATTTCTCCAATATTTCAAAACAAAAAGGAATGGCAGCGGCCTTTATAGAGTACATGGATTCTTCAGCAGTTTTGTTAAGACCGGGTCGTTTTCCATTAGAAGGGAAAGATTCACGTCGTTTTATAAGTGGAACAGATGATTCGGGATATATATTGACATGGGTTCCTCAAAATGTAATTATTTCAAAATCGGGAGATATTGGTTACACCTATGGTACCTGGACGTCGTATCCTAAAAAATGGAATGCCGACAGTGCCAGCCGGGGAACCTATATCACCATTTGGAAGCGACAAAAGCTGGGTGGATGGAAAGTTGTGCTCGACAGTGGCAATGAAGGAGTGGGGCAGCCCTGATTAAAGGAATTTTTAGCGTTTGAAATTTCTGTCAACAAACTTTTTCCACAATATTTGTAGCTCAAAACCACATTCTAATAATTTCATGAAGAAAAACCTGGCTCTTATTACAGGAGGATTCTCCGGCGAAGCTGTTATCTCATATAAAAGCGCTGTAACAATTGATACTCATTTGGACAGAAATTTGTTCAATGTTTATAAAATAGACATTACTAAAGCTGACTGGCACCACTTATTGGCCGATGGCAGAAAAATTGAAATTGATAAAAATGATTTTTCTCTGCAAATTGATAATCATAAAGTAAAGTTTGATGCAGTATTTATAGGCATGCATGGCACACCCGGTGAAGATGGAAAATTGCAGGGCTATTTTGATATGCTGAACATTCCTTATACAGGTTGCAATGCAGCTGTAGCAGCGCTAACTTTTAATAAAAGAAATACTGTAGCATCAGCTGCTTTTGCTGGAATTGATGTTGCTAAATCAGTATTGTTTTATCAAAATGACGGGCAAAATTTTCAACAGGCAGTCAGCCATCTAAGACCTCCTTTATTTGTAAAGGCGAATAATGGTGGATCCAGTATTGGAATGAGTAAGGTAAATAACCCTGCTGTAGAACTTGATGCTGCTATGGCAAAAGCTTTCAAAGAAGATGAAGAAGTGTTGGTTGAAGAGTTTATCAGTGGCCGGGAGTTTACAGTGGGTGTATTTAGGGTTAAAAATGAAATTATAGTGCTGCCGATAACAGAAGTAAGTGCCAATGCTGATATGCCATTTTTTGATTTTGTAGCAAAGTATCAGGGGAAGTCTTCTGAAACGACACCGGCAAATATTGATGAAGGGATGGCAATTAATCTGAGAATTGCAGCTAGCAAAATTTATCAGGTTTTTAACTGTAGTGGCATTGTAAGAATCGACTTTATATACAATGAAGAAAAAAACCGTCCGTTTATGTTGGAGATAAATACCATACCCGGGCAATCTGAGGTCAGTATTGTACCTCAACAAGTGCAGGCAATGGGATGGAGTTTAAAAGAATTTTATACCAGATTATTGGAAGAGATATTATTGTAAACAAATTTTATAACAAAGCATTAATCAGTGTTTAAATTTTTAACGCACCGGCCTTTATGGCTGAATATTTTGGCAGGTATTATATTAGCGCTGGCTATATTCTTTTTATTTCTGCTCTCGCTTAAATGCCTTACCCGTCATGGAAAATCTGCTACAGTACCATCAGTAATCGGGAAAAAATATGATGAGGCTATAAAAACCTTAAAGAAAGCCGGGTTTGATGTTGAAATTCAGGATTCAATTTATGTAGATACGTTGCCCCCAATGTCTGTTATCAGGCAAATACCCGATGCCGATGAAATTGTAAAAGCTAACCGAGAGATTTATTTAATTGTAAATCGTTTTGAACCTCCATTGATTGATATGCCCAATCTGGTCAATTACAGTTTTCGGAATGCAGAAATGGTGCTGGGCAATCTGGGGCTGAAAGTTGGGGATACCACTTTTGAGCCTGATTTTGCAAAGAATATTGTTCGAAAACAAATCTATAACGGGCAAATCATTTCGCCCGGAACAAAAATCAGAAAAGGAAGTGTGGTGTCATTGGTATTGGGCGATGGCGTCGGCAACAAGGAGTTTGCTGTTCCTTCGGTCATTGGTATGCAGTATTGCGATATGAAAAAAAGACTGGAAGGAAGTGGTGTATTAGTAGGTGCCATCGTTCTGGATCCCGATGTAACAGACACTTGCAGTGCATGGATTTATTGGCAAAACCCCGAAAGATTTAATGAGGATAAAAAGCTGAATCATATTCGCAGTGGACAAACCATAGATGTACGTTTGCAATTGAATAAACCTGCCTTTAAGGACAGTATAGAAACCCCTGAACCACTTTAACAAGCCAACATGAAAAATATTACAGTTGAAGAATTAAAAGCCAGAATAGATGCCGGCGAAAAAATCAATCTCATTGATTGCAGAGAACCTCATGAGTATGCAGAATTCAATATTGGTGGCAAACTGGTGCCATTGGGAAAAATTCAAACAATGCAAACCGAAGAATTGGATGAATTAAAAGAAGAAGAAGTGATAGTACATTGCAGAAGCGGTCAACGTAGTATGATGGCCTGCATGTTTTTAGACACTCTTGGTTTTACAAATACAGTAAATGTAACCGGCGGCATCTTAGACTGGCAGGAGAAATTTACTAATGTAAAATAGCAAAGGCTATTCCATCCTTTATAATTTTATATTTATTCCAAATAAGAAGTTTACACCGGCCATGGGGAAATAATAATTATTTACTGAAAGTTGATTATTGAAAATATAATTGTAGGTATATCCATTTGGCTCAAAGTGATTATTAAATACATTGTTCACTTTCAGTAAGAGTTTTGTTTCTTTTATCCATCCAATTTTTAGCTGGTAGGAAAGCAGTACATCTTCTGTAAAATAGGCTGCTAATTTTCTTCCATCATTTTCTGTATTATCCAAAAACTGTTTACTAACATATTTACTGATAATAGCCATTTCAAAATTTTTGAATGGTAAATATGTGATAGTAGCGCCACCTACAACAGCCGGGGAGAAAGAAAGGGTGGAAACAGGATAGTGATTAATTTTCTGTCCGCCATTATCATAGTCATCAATGTATTCTGAAAAATTTTTGAGCTTATTGCTACTAAAAGAAATATTTGCAGTTGCAGATAATAATTTGTTTAACTGATACTTTCCTTCCAACTCAATGCCGGCACGATAGCTTTGCGGAATATTGGTTCTTGTATATGCACCTACATCATTTATCTGTCCGGTAAGTACCAGTTGATTTTTGTAACGCATAAAATAGAAAGTAGCTGCCCAGTTATACTTTTTATTCTTTTTTTCAATCCCCAATTCTGTGTCATATAATTTTTCAAAACCTGGTTGTTGTGTTTGTCCTGTTTCAAAATCATCTCTGTTGGGTTCTTTTTGTGCGATTCCAAACGAGAGATACCCTTTCCAATTGTTATGAACAAAGCTGATGCCGGCTTTGGGATTAAAGAAATGATAATCATTTTTTACTTGCAATGTTGGATTATTTCTAAATCCATTAATATCATATTGAACAGTTCTGTATTGTAAATCCAAAAAGCCAAACCAGTTTGCTGCAAAATTTACCTGTTGTTTCAGATAAATGTTTGCGTCAGTTTTATGAGCATCCAGATCGTACCATTTTTTTAAACTTGTTAATCCTTCTTCTGCCCATATCACTTTTCCAAAGTGTAGCCCATTGTATCTGGAAATACTACCACCAAGTTGGGCTTCCAGTATTTTGTTTTTGTATTGAAGAGAAAATACATTTCCAAAGAATGTGTTATCCAGCCATAGTCTTCGCACCATATCAGAATGGGTAACTGGCCCGGCATTGGAAGTTGCATTTGGCAGGCCATATTTTGCATATGATTGATCAGCTTTATATTGCTCATAATATCCACGACCATCTACTTTAAACAATCCTGTGTTGAAGTAAATGCGTTTACCAAATTGATGTGTGAAAAAAAACTGGTAATGATTTTGTTCATATTTATCAATTTCATTTTTGTAAGGCTCGCCTGATTTTTCAGTACCGGCATAATTTATACTTCTGTTCCCCGCATTCAGGTCTTCTTCAGAAATGCCAGTCCATGCCTGATAGGTTTTTTCATTGCCTGAAAAAATATTTAATCTTAAAGAACTTTTACTATTGATATAAGCTAATGAAAATTGTAAAGACTTTAAATTACTAAATGCCCTGTCGATATACCCATCACTGCTGATAGATGAAATACGCATATCGCCAGTAAAATGATTGTCAAGCAACCCGGTTCCGGCTTTCAATGTATTTTTCCTGCTATTGAACGAGCCAAAGCTGTTATTAAATTCAGCATAGGCTTCTTTATTTAATTCGTTTGTGCTAAGGTTGATGCTGGCACCAAAGGCACCTGCGCCATTAGAAGATGTGCCTACACCTCTTTGTATTTGTATGCTGCCGGTTGATGAAGAAAAATCGGGGAGATCAACAAAAAAACTACCCTGGCTTTCGGCATCATTAAAAGGAATACCGTTCAACGTTATATTAATGCGTGAAGCATCTGAGCCTCTGATGCGAATTCCGGTATAACCAATACCATTTCCAGCATCGGAATTAATTACTACTCCCGGAGTTTGATTTAGCAGGAAAGGAATATCCTGCCCCAAATTCAATTTTTCAATTTCCTTTTTTTTGAAATTTGTTTTGGTAAAAGGTGTTATGTCAGCTGCTCTTACCGATCGGATTTCTACCGGGCTTAGCTGATAGAAGCTGTCAACGGTTTGTTGTTGGTTTTGCGCAGCAAGCATACCAAATGGCAGCAGATAAATAATTTGAAATACAATCCTCTTCATTTTTTAAAAGTTGTAGGCAATAGGCCTGGTTAAAAAATAAGAGGGAAATGCTGAAAGAAAGGTGAATAGCAGCCTAAATAACGGCACTCCCTTCGCAGGCATTACCCTGGCAGGTTCTACGGGTATAATCTCAGAAACTGACGATTAAAGTCAGAAACACCCCGGAAACACTGTAAACCAATTGCCTTTGACACGCAAAGGCAAAGAACTAGTGCAAAAATATAGTTTAATTTTAGATTGGTGTAACTTTTATTGTTTACTACCGTAATACTTACATGTTCAAATTGATTCTCAGTTGATTTTATATACAATTTCTGTTGTTCTATTTATTATTTTAAATTTATTTTTATGAATAAGATTTTCTGCTTCATATTTTCCTTTTTCTTGTTTTCTGCACTTGAGGCACAACAAATCAATGATCCCAATGCAGAAATACGTACTGCAAAAAATTTTCATGGTATCAATGTCTCCAACGCTTTTGATGTTTATATTAATCAGGGTAATGAAGAGGCGGTAGCTGTAAGTGCAGTGGATAATAAAAATAAAGAACGTATTAAAGTTGAAGTGAAAGATGGTATTTTATTCATTCGCTATGACAGTAAAGGAGTGCAATGGGGTGGAGAGAAACGAGCATTGAAAGCGTACATTTCTATTAAAGACTTTGATCAACTAACGGTAAGCGGAGCCTGCGATGTTTATTTTACCAATACAATTGCAGTTGATAAACTTACGCTAAAGCAGTCGGGAGCCAGTGATTTAAAAGGAAAAATTAATATTGGGGAACTAATGTCAGATGTTAGTGGTGCTTCCGATATTTTACTTTCTGGTAAAGTTGGTAATCTGGATATAGAGGCAAGTGGTGCCAGTAGTTTTAAAGGATACAATTTGGTAGCAGAATCTTGTAATGCAAAAGCAAGCGGCGCCAGCGATATAAAAATAAATGTAAACAGAGAATTGACTGCCGAAGCAAGCGGTGCCAGTGATATTCGTTATAAAGGTGAAGGTGATCTTATCAAAATAAAAACAAGTGGTTCAGGTAGTGTATCAAAAAGTCGTTCCTGAATTTAAAAATTGAAAATATTCTACGACCTGTAATTTCTTTTTACAGGTCGTTTTCTTTGGCTGCTTACTTACTTACCCGTATCTTTGCGCCCACATCGCGAAGTAGAGCAGCGGTAGCTCGACGGGCTCATAACCCGTAGGTCGGAGGTTCGATCCCTCCCTTCGCAACAAAGACCCGGTAGCAATTAGCCGCCGGGTTTTTTATTTATTTCAGGAATAATTCAGTAGTTCCAGATATTCCAGCTTTCTTCGGCTTGAAGCATCAGCATTTTTTCCCCGTTTTTTATCATAGCACCTTTTTCTGCGCCTTTAGAAAGAAATAAGGTTTGTACAGGATTATACACTAAATCATATAAAAGATGGTTTTCGGTAATTGCATTGTATGGCAGCTCGGGGCAAGTGTTTACATGTGGATGCATGCCCAATGGAGTTGTATTGATAATAATCGTATATTTTTTTAACATCTTTTCATTCAGTTCAGCATATTTTAGAACTGATGGCTGTTGTGGAGACCTGCTTACTTTCGAAAAGGAGATACCAAGTTTTTTCAAAACATATACAACGGCTTCGGCAGCGCCGCCTGTACCCAGTACCAATGCTTTTTTATGATGAGGCTTTAATAATGGGAGCAGGCTTTTTTCAAATCCAATACAATCGGTATTGTATCCTATCAAATTTTTACCATCAATTTTAATGCAATTACATGCTTTGATCCCATCTGGTATTTCAGATGTATCAGTAAGATACCGGATGATTTGTTGTTTGTACGGTATGGTAACATTTAAACCCTTCAAATGAGGAACAGAGCGGATGAGTTGTTTAATTTCATCAACTGAGCGAATGGGGTAAAGCTCATATTTGCAATCGATGATATGCTCCCTTGAAAATTTTTCAGTAAAATACTTTTCCGAAAAAGAGTGGGAGAGTGGGTAGCCTATAAGCCCAAAGGCCCGTTGTGTTTTCGATTGCAATGAATCAAGGTCAGCCATTCTCCTGTTTATTCAGATACAAACTGAAGGTATCGCCCCTTAGTCCTATGCGCATAGCTTCCAATGAAATTACTTCGGAAGGAGCAATATTGCCAAGGTTAACATTGCATCCAAGCAATTCAATAAAATAGAGTTGTTGCGCTTTTTGTGGAGCTTCCCACACAATTTTTTCACCAGGAATTTGTGTTAGAATTTCCTGCACCAGCCCTTCTCTTACTTCACCACTACCGCGATAGATACCTACATTACCAGCCTCTCTTGCTTCAGCAATTACATAAGTAGAGCCGGCTTCCAACTCGGCTTTCATTAGCTCAATCCATTTGTAAGGAGGAATAATATGTGCGGCGTCTTTACTTCCCACTTCACTAAGTACAGTGCCGTACTTTGTCAATTTTTCAATATAACCGCATTTTTCTGCATGAGGTATTGTGATGGAGCCATCACTTACTTCCATATAGCTGATACCAAAATCGCGGCAGGTATTTATATAATCTTCAAACTGATTGCGGATTAAAAATGCTTCAAACAAAGTACCACCAAAATATACCGGGATGTCATTAGCACGATAAATTTCCAGTTTCTTTTTGAGATTAGGTGTGACAAAAGAAGTTCCGAATCCTAATTTTACAATATCGACATGAGGGCCCGAAGCACTCATGAAATTGCTGGCTTCTTCCACACTCAGTCCTTTATCCATCACCATTGTAATTCCTGCTTTTCTGGGTTTTGATTTGCGATCTGGTATTTGCGTTAAATTAAAATTGAAAGACATACTTTAGGTTTTGTGTTATCAAAAGTTTATAGAATGCGCAAAAATAAGGAAGAATGGGCAGCCAGAAGTTGAGCTAGTTTGTTTCAATGTTATTATTTGCCTTTTCTCTTTTTATACTTAGCAATGCAGTCCACCACCTGTTGGTTCTGCAGAATTGCCGGATGCAATTCAACAAACTGCTTCAACATACGGGGAGCCTGAATAATTGCATCTTCCAGTTGTAGTAAGGCTTCTTTTGATTTTCCAAGTGAAAATAAAACGGCGGCTTTATAATATTTAAAAATTGATTTCCCATCAGTAATAGAAAGTGCAGCTTCCGATTGTTCAAGTGCTTCATCAAAATATCCAGCATAAAAAAGGCAACGGATAAATGCTTCCCAGCCTTTGCTATTCTTTGGTCTTAAGCGTACTACTTCTGAAAAACTATGTATAGCCTGACTCATAAAACCGGTGCGCATTTTACATTCACCAAGCAGCAAATAATATTCAGCATGATTTCCTTGGAGGCGCAGGGCCGTTTCTATTTGTTTAATACAACTTTCCCATTGGTTCTCATTAAAATAAGTGCAGGCTATTTTATAAAATAATTTACTGTCTTCTTTATTGATATGGGTTGCTTTCCTATAAAAAAATCTTGCTTGAGCATAATTTTTCAACTTATCATAACAATGACCAATTGCTTCCAGAATAACAGACTCGGGTTTTGAAAGCTCTGTTACTTTTACCAATGCGTCAATGGCTTCTTTGTACATGCGCAAGCGAATAAAGGCATCACCGATATTGCGATAGGCATAGTCAAATTTTTCATCAATGGCAATAGCATATTGATAGGAGTCGATAGCTTTTTCATATAATTTAAGTCCCTGATAGGCAGATGCCAGATTGAACCAGGCAAGCTCATTGTATGGAAAATCATTTATGATTTGCTGATGAAGTCGAATGCTTTCTTCATTTCTGCCTGTAAAATCTGTCCAGAAACAAATTTTATATAAAGCCTCTTCATTATTAGGCTCTTCTTCAAGTATCAGTTTCAGGCAATCAAATACTTTGTCGAAATCTTCATAATCATCATATACATCGGCCAATTCAAATAGGAGTTCAATTTTTTCTTCACCCTCAAAAAGAAGTAAAGCTTCTTCCAGCAGACTCACAGCTTTTTCCTGCATATCCAGTGCCAGCAAAGCATCTGTTTTCAAAATATAATTATTAATATCCGAATGGTCTAAAAGGGTAGCCTGATCCAATAATTCCAAAGCCTCTTTGTATTGCCTGTTGGCAAGTAAAAGATCAGCTTTCTTTATGGTGAGAAGAGAAGAATAGGGGTATTGTGTAATGCCATAATTGACAGCCTCTAAAGCCTGCCGCTGGTCGTCTTTCTCTTGAAAATATTCTATAATTAATTCAAACGATTCTTCTTCAAGAAATGAGTTTTGAAGTCCGTTTTTTAGGTTTTCATACCTGTTAAGCAATTCCTGCATCTCATAACGATCTTCCTGATAGGGATTTTCTTTCATCTGTTCCGAAATTTAGTGAACAATGGTTTTAAAGAGCTTTTCTTGTCTATTTTAGACTAAATGAGCCTGAAATCTGTTGTTATCAACAAGTTAAGAAAAAAATAATGACAATTTGTAGAAATGGTTTTCCACAAATGTGAAAAAAGCAAAAATAAATTCAATTTTTATGTAACAAAGAACGATTTATCATCGTTAATAAAGTACTAAACTTATTTATAAACGGTTTGATTTATATTAATTTTTGTATTTACTTTTGTAAAGAATGAACCACACCTCTTCCATATGTTTCAAGACCATAGGCAGAAAATTTGCTGCTTTGGTAATGTTGCTTTCTACAGCAGCAGTTACGTTTGCGTCTTTGGGTGATGGGAAGTCAAAAAGATCTGAAATATTTCCAAGATCATCACTTCTTTCTGCCAGAAAGGCTTTAAAGCCCGGCACTTTCACTTTAAAATCAGGATACGTTTTCAGGGGTAATCAGGTAATTAATACGGCTGCCGAAAAGCATGTAATAAGGCTGAATACTACCGCTACGGTACAAAAAGGTAATATGACCTTTACGGTACCTATTAAGAAAAATGTATTATTTGATAAAGTGAAGATTGATATTGGCAACCGCCAGTTTCAACAGCATTGATTTATCGGCAAATTACTCGTTACGAAATCTTAAATTTTACTTGGTTTTTTTTGGGCAGTTGATCTCGGTAGTAGTTTATTTGTGTTTTGTTTTCATTTGCTCAGTCATTTCATTTATCATTTCTTGAATGTCCTTCATGAAAATTTGCTGTAAATCTGTTTGATATTTAGAATTAATAATTGTCAAAATATTTTTAGTAATGTATGGCATTTGAGTTACCCACTTTTGTCCTGATTTGGATTCATAAAGCATTGTAAAAGTGTTGTGTTTTTGGGGGAGCCTCCACGCATTG
>Ga0138256_10000710_pt1 | contig 35872 bp, 28 predicted proteins | sample KNB2016incub_MG_FD_105486 | JGI IMG/M metagenome (GOLD analysis project Ga0138256, IMG submission 105486) | Active sludge microbial communities from wastewater in Klosterneuburg, Austria - KNB2014incub_MG | ecosystem: Engineered > WWTP > Activated sludge > Unclassified | place: Austria... | reverse complement strand
CTCGATTACGGCGAATTCGCGCGTTTCTACCTCGTCGACAATCGCCAGTACCGCGACCCGCAGGCCTGCCCCGATCCGTACAAGGGCGGCGGCTCGAACGAAGTCACCGAGAAAGAATGTCCGGTGGTGATGGAGCCGTCGCGCAGCATGATCGGGTTGCCGCAGGAACAATGGCTGGACGGCGCGATGGCAAATAGCCGCGCGCAGTGGAACGTGATTGCGCAGGAAACCATCTTTTCGCGCTTCGGTACCTTGCGCGATGGAGAAATGACGCGCTGGACCGATGGCTGGGACGGTTACCCGGCCACGCGCGAGCGCGTGCTTGCATCGATCGCGACGCACCAATTGCGGAATCCGCTGATTCTCGGCGGTGACATCCATGCTGCAGTCGTTGCCGACGTGCATAGCAATCCCGACAAGCTGGAATCGCCGGTACTTGCTGCCGAATTTTGCGGCACGTCGCTCGCATCACAAGGCTGGAGCGAGACCCAATTCAACCCGCGGCTGCCGCAGAACCCACACGTCAAATACGGCAACACCACGAAGCGGGGCTATCTCGCGTTCGAAATCAGCAAGCACGGGTGCGACGCCCGCTTGCGCGCGCTCGATAACGAAAAACGCCACGACTCCGGCATTACCACCATCGCCAGCTTCCGCGTTGAGGATGGCAAGCCGGGTGTCGAAAAGGTCTGAGAAGTAATCCGGGGAGCGCTCAACCCGCTCCCCTGCTGGTCAGTTCGGTGCGGCGACGCGGATGTTCGGATCGTAGGTGTAGTCGACCACAGTATTGCTGCGCTGGCCCATGGCTTCGCCATCGGTAATCACCCGCACCGGATAGCCGCTGTCGCTATTCGAATAAATGGTGCTGGATCCCTGCGAGCGAAAGCCCATCACTTTGACATCAAAGTCGTAGCTGTAGACCTTGCAAGCAATGCCATTCACGTCTTCGTCGCCGACATAACGGACATTGGTCATGCCGTCCATCGAGGCCTTCATCACTTCCGGCGTGAACTGATCGATGACTTTCTTCATGCTCATCGGAAACTTCATCCAACCACCATCTTTGGGCTTCATCCAAGTGTGGTCACCAATGATGATGAACTCGCTCTCAGTTGATTTCATGTGGAACTTATTCGGCCAGTTCACTCGCATCTCAGAATGGGTAACACGGCCTTTCTTGTCGGTGGTATTGACCACGGCGCTGAATGCGAGGTCACGCGCGTCGAACATTTTGCGCCATTGCGCCACGAGTTCGGCGCGAACAGCAGTTTCATCGGCGTGCACGCTCGCTGGCATCAGCGTGGTGGACAGCAGAACGAACGACAGCAGCAGGGAACGCAGCAACATGGCGGATCTCCTTGGATAGAAGTGCGCGAACAATAGCAAGCGCGAGTAAACGCCAGTCAAACAGACCACCCTTCCGGCGCCGCTGCGAGGTGGCTACACTTCGCGCCGCCCGCGGTCGGCCCCGGCTCATGCACGCCGATGCCCCGCTTCCCGCCTCATTTCGTTCTGGAGTTCGCCCCATGATTTTCGAAACGCTCGCATCCACGGGTCACGAGGAAGTCGTCTTCTGCCATAACAAGGACGCTGGCCTCAAGGCGATCATCGCGATCCACAACACTGTCCTCGGACCGGCGCTCGGTGGTCTGCGGATGTGGCCTTACAAGACGGAACAGGACGCGCTCAACGACGTGCTGCGCCTGTCGCGCGGCATGACCTACAAGGCAGCAGTGTCTGGTCTGAACCTCGGCGGCGGCAAGGGCGTCATCATCGGCGACCCGTCCAAGGACAAGTCGGAAGCACTGTTCCGTGCGTTCGGTCGCTACGTGAATTCCTTGAATGGTCGTTACATCACCGCCGAAGACGTCGGCATCGATGTCAACGATATGGAATGGGTGCTCAAGGAAACCGATTTCGTGACCGGTGTGCACCAGGTGCATGGCGGTTCGGGTGATCCGTCGCCGTTCACCGCCTACGGCACCTTGCAGGGGCTGATGGCGACACTGAACGCAAAATTCGGCAATGAGGAAGTCGGCAAGTATTCCTACGCGGTGCAGGGCGTCGGCCACGTCGGCATGGAATATGTGAAGCTGCTGCGTGAACACGGCGCGAAAGTATTCGTGACCGACATCAACAAGGATTCGGTGCAGCGATGCGTCGACGAATTTGGCTGCGAAGCAGTCAGTCTCGACGATATCTACGACGTCGATGCCGATGTCTATTCGCCCTGCGCACTCGGCGGCACGGTCAACCACAGCACCATCCCGCGCTTCAAGTTCAAGGCCATCTGTGGTGCCGCCAACAACCAACTCGCTACCGAAGACTGCGGTGATGAAGTAGAGCGCCGCGGCATCATCTACGCACCCGATTACGCGGTGAACGCCGGTGGCCTGATGAACGTGTCGCTCGAAATCGACGGCTACAAGCGCGCACGTCAGGTGCGCATGATGCGAACGATTTACCACAACCTCGGCAAGATCTTCGGGATCAGCAAGCGCGACAATATCCCGAGCTACAAAGCCGCCGACCGCATGGCCGAAGAACGCATCCAGACCATCGGCAAGATTCGTCTGCCGCATATGGGCAACGGCGCCCCTCGCTTCCTGGGTCGCATGCGCGGACTGGGCTGATCCGCATGCGCGCATTTCCGCTCGGCGAAGACATTGACCTACTGCGCGACACGGTGCGCGCCTTTGCCGAGAAGGAGATCGCGCCGCGTGCGGCGCAGATTGACCACGACAACCTGTTTCCCGCAGACCTGTGGCTGAAGTTCGGCGAATTGGGGCTGCTCGGCATCACCCTGCCCGGTGCATACGGCGGTTCGGAAATGGGTTATCTGGCGCATCTGGTGGCGATGGAGGAAATCTCTCGCGCGTCTGGATCGGTCGGACTGAGTTATGGCGCACATTCGAACCTGTGCGTCCAGAATCTCTACAACAACGCCACCGAAGTGCAGCGTGCAACGTATCTGCCGAAGCTGTGTTCGGGTGAGCACGTCGGTGCCCTGGCGATGAGCGAACCGGGCGCTGGTTCGGATGTCGTCGGCTCGATGGTATGCCGTGCCGAACTGCACGGCGATGTCTACGTCGCCAACGGTTCGAAAATGTGGATCACCAACGGCCCCGATGCCGACATCCTTGTGGTTTACATGCGCACGGCCCCGAAAGCGATGAAGTCGCGGGCGATGACCGCCTTCATCGTCGAAAAAGGCATGAAGGGGTTCCGTAGTGCACAGAAGCTGGACAAGCTCGGCATGCGCGGTTCCAACACCTGCGAACTGGTGTTCGAAGATTGTGAAATTCCCGCAGCAAACGTGCTCGGTGAAGTGAACCAGGGTGTCAAAGTCTTGATGAGCGGCCTGAATACCGAGCGTCTAGTGCTGTCCGGTGGACCCATCGGACTGATGCAAGCGGCGATGGAACTGGCGCTGGCCTATTCCCGCGAACGCAAACAATTCGATACCCCGATCGGCCGCTTCGGCATCATGCAGGCCAAGTTCGCCGACATGTACACCGCACTGCAGAGTTCACGCGCTTTCGCCTACCAGATTGCTCGTGACTACGACGCCGGGCACAAATCGCGCGTCGATTCCGCGTCCTGCCTGTTGCACGCGTCGCGCTCGGCGGTTCAAGTCACACTGGAGGCGATCCAGACGCTCGGCGGTAACGGCTACATCAACGACTATCCCGCCGGCCGCCTGTTGCGTGATGCCAAACTGTATGAAATCGGCGCCGGCACCAACGAGATCCGGCAAATGCTGATCGGTCGCGAACTGGTCGAAGGGCGCGGCTGACGCCGATCATGGCCGCACCAGGGCCGACCTGATCAACGGTCGCAGCGGTGACTTCCGTTTTCATCCGAGGCTGCTAGGCTCAGGCCGGGATTGTTCAAGGGCCTGCCGCGATGGATGAGATGTTCGCACCGGAAGAATCCACGAGCACTCAGCCGTGGAAGGTGATGATCGTCGATGACGAACCAGAGGTGCACAATGTCACCCGCCTGGTCTTGTCGAACTTCCGTTTTGAGAACCGTCCGCTGCAGTTTCTGCAAGCGTATTCGGCCAAGGAAGCACGCGGCCTGATCGCCGCGAATCCAGATACTTCGGTGATGCTGCTTGACGTCGTCATGGAGAGTGATCAGGCCGGTCTCGATCTGGTCAAGGTGATCCGCAACGAACTCGGCAACCGCTTCGTACGCATCGTGTTGCGCACCGGCCAGCCCGGACAAGCGCCGGAACAGGATGTCATCGCCAACTACGACATCAATGACTACAAGGAAAAGACCGAACTGACGGCGCAAAAACTGTCGACGATGATGTACGCGACCCTGCGCGCGCACCGCGACATCATGACCATCGAGGCCAACAAACGTGGCCTCGAACGCGTGATCGAAGCCTCGGCACGCATCTTTTCGCACCAGCATTCACATGAATTCGCGTCTGCCGTGCTGGGCCAGTTGACGACGCTGGTTGGCGTCGAGCGTGGCGCGTTGTATTGCAAGGTGCCGCGCCCGGCAACGCAAACACCGGAACACTTCTTGGTCGCGGCTGCGAACGGCGACTATGCCCGCTTCGTCGACAACAATGCTGATGAGCGCCTGCCGCCGCGTATCGCCGACAGCCTGCGCGATGCCTACTCGCGCAAGCGCCACGTCTTCAACAAAGACCATTACGTCCTGCATTTCACCGATAGCCATCGCACCGAGAGTCTGCTCTACGTCGGCGAAACCTGGGATCTGAGTCCACTCGACATGAAGTTGGTCGAGGTGTTCTGTACCAATGTCTCGATCGCGTTTGAGAACCTGCATCTGCAGCGCGAAATGTTCGACTCGCAAGTCGAAATCGTCACCCTGCTCGCCGGCGTTGCGGAAAGCCGGTCCAAGGACACGCTCAACCACGTCAAGCGCGTCGGCCACCTTGCCGACCTGCTGGCCGAAGCCTATGGCCTCGAATCGCGTGCGCGCGAAATGCTGCGCTACGCCGCGCCGCTGCATGATATTGGCAAGATCGGCATTCCCGACTCGGTACTCAACAAGCCGGGTTCGCATACGTCGGAGGAAACCGACGTGATGCGTACGCATGCCCGCATCGGTGCGCAATGGTTAGCCGCATCGCGCCTGCCGTTGCTGCAACTCGCTGCGATCATCGCCGAAGATCACCATGAGAACTGGGATGGTTCCGGTTATCCGCGCGGACTCAGGGGTGATGAAATCTCGATCGGTGGCCGCATCACCGCGCTAGCCGACGTATTCGATGCACTCGGCAGCAAGCGTTGTTACAAGGAAGCGTGGACGGCGGACGACATTCGCGGCTTCATCAACGAGCAGACCGGTAAAAAATTCGATCCGCGTTTGGTTCACTTGCTGTTCGACAACTGGCATCGCGCCGAACAGATCCGTCATCGCTTCCCGGACTGATCAGGACTTCAGCGGAAGATCGCCTTGCGGGAAGCACACCAGGAAACGCACTCCGGCGCCGGGCGTGCTTTCGCAAATCAGCGTTCCACCGAGCATCTGGGTGACTAGGTTGTAGACGATATGCAGGCCGAGTCCTGATCCGCCCTGCCCGCGTTTGGTCGTGAAGAAGGGCTCAAAAATTCGATTGCGCACCACTTCTTCCATACCGCGGCCGTCGTCCCGATAGTCGAGTTCGATCTGCCCGGCTGCGGCCCGCACGGCGATCTGCACCTTGCCGTGGTCGATGCCCTCGAAGCCGTGCACGAGCGAGTTGATCACCAGATTCACGACAACTTGATAAAACGCGCCGGGATAGGTGTTGGCGCGAATCAATGGATCGCAGTCGACGGTGACGTCGTGGTGAGTGCGCTTCAATCGCGGGTGCAATGACGTCAGGATTTCGTCGATGTATTCGGCCAGTTCAATCACGCGTCGCTGTTCGCTCGACTGGTCGACCGCCACCTGCTTGAAGCTCTTGACCAGATGATCGGCGCGCTTGAGATTGCGCAGGATCAGCGCTGAGCTATCCGCCGCGGTACCCAAGTACGCGTCGAGGTCAGATCGTTTGAGCGCGCCGCCAGCGACCAGTACTTGCACGCGCTTCGATTCCGTTTCCAGATGCGAGGCTGCGGTCACACCGATACCGAGCGGCGTGTTGATCTCGTGCGCAACACCGGCAACCAACGCACCTAAAGCCGCCATCTTCTCGGATTCGACCAATTGCTTCTGCGCCAACCGCAGTTCATCCAGCGTGCGCCGCAACTGACCGTTCGCAGTCTGCAAATCGCGCGTGCGGGCATCGACGCGATGTTCCAGTTCGGCGTTGAGCTTCTGCAGTGCTTCTTCATGCTGCATGATGTCGGTGATGTCGCGGGAGACACCGATCAGGCGTGTCGCACGATCAAGTACGTCACGTTCGACCACGCGTCCGTAGGACAGCGCCCAAAGCCAGCCGCCACTGCGTGTGGCAATCCGGAAACTAGCTTTCATACGCTGGCTCGTGCCCTTGACTGCCGCATGGTAAGCATCGAGATAGCCTTGCTGGTCGTCCGGGTGAATCGCGGCAAAAATGTCCTGCAGATGCAAGCGCTCGCGATCCGGTATCACCGTTTCTGGATTGGCATTCCGGCGCACGATCACGCCGCGCACAAGATCGGCATCCCAGATCTCATCGCCCGACGACTCCAGCGCCATGCTCAACCATTCTTCGCTCTGGCGCAGCCGCTGCTGCTGCACCAATCGCGCACGCGCGAATCGAGCGGCGCGTTGCAACAGCGCCCATGTGCACAGCACCGTCACTGCCGCGTAAAGCGTCCAGGCCGACCACGACCACCACGGTGCCGGGCGCACCGAAATATTCAAAGCCTCTGCCGACTCGATCCATTGCTTGCTGTCCGACCCCACCGCACGCAAGCGCAGCGCGTAGTCACCAGCGGGCAACGCGGTGAAGCTGGCAGTACTCGTGCCGGGTGCAAGCGTGATCCACTGGTCTTCGAAACCATCGAGTTGGTAGGCGTATCGGGTTGCGGCCGGATGCGTGAAATTGAATGCTGTCAGATCGAAATTGATAACCTTGTCGCGATACGTGAGCACGACGCCATCGCTGTTTGGCATCAGCCGGCGAGTGGCATATTCGGCGTCGGTATCGGCGATGGCATTTGACCCGAGCACGCTGATCATCGATACCGCTGGCGGCTTCGGCGGCCTCGGCTCGCGCACCGCATCGGGGTGGAACAGAGTCAGCCCCTCAAGACCGCCAAAATAGATTTCCCCATCCGCGCCGCGCGCCGCAGCACCAACGAAATAGCCGAGGCTCTGTGTCCCTTCCGACCATTCGAAGTTGAGCAATGTCTGGTCGGCCAAGGTAAGCCGAGAAATACCGGCTGAATGCGAAATCCACAGATGTCCGTCGGCATCCTCGACGAGCGCCGAAACGGCATCCGAACCGAGCCCATCACTGCTTCGGATGGCATGAAACCGATAGCGCCCGTCAGTGCCGCGCTCGCCACGATTGAGCCCACCGCCCTGAGTGGCCACCCAAAGCGTGCCGGTCCGATCTTCAAGCAGATCGGTGATGACGCCGCTGCTCAATGCTGCCTCACCTTCTGGCGCGTAGTGCGTCAGATCGCCGTTGGCCGGATCGAAGCGCACCAGTCCATCGCTACGCAGGCCAAACCACATCACACCATCGCGGGTCTGGTAGCTCAGGTTGACGACCTGCAGCGGCAGACTACGTCCACCGCTGATGTGCTCGAATCGCTCGAAGCCGGTGCAGCCGGCACAGCGCCGCACCACACCCATGCCGAGTGTCGCGACCCACAGCGCACCGTCACGGTCCTCGAATAGTCCGGAGACATTGCGCCCGGGCAACGATGCCGGGTCGGCCGGATCGGGCAAGAACTGTTCGAAGCCGCTCGCACCCGCTGCGAGCCGCGACAAGCCAGCCGTCGGCGAGCCGACCCAGAGGCTTCCGTCACGCGTCTGGCATAGCGCCTGCACGGTCGACGAACCGATCGAACTGGCATCGTCTGGATCATGCCGATACACCCGCTCGACACCTGTCGCCGGATCGAGCAAGGCGACACCACCTTCCTCGTGCATACCGATCCAGAGCTTGCCGTCATCGGCCGGCGCGACCGCAATCGCAGTCGGGCGCGGCAGATAGCGCGGGTCGCCGGGGCGGAATGGTGCTAATCGAAACCCCGAACTGTTTGGATCATGCAGGCTGATGCCATTCGCCCAAGTGCCGACCCAGACGAGTCCGTCACGATCGATCATCATCGACTCGATGCGATGGGCACCGAGCCCGACCCGCCCGTAGGGGTCGTAGCGCCAATTGTGCAGGGTGCCGTTGGCATCGATGCGGGTGAGACCGGTCAGCGTGCCGACCCAAACCGCGCCATCCTTGCCGACTTGCAATGCACGGATAGCGTCGCCCGACAGACCTTCCGGCCGTTCGCGCCATCGTGTCACCTGGCCATCGGGCCGCATCCGGAACAAACCGGCATCGCCGGAACCGATCCAGACCGCGTCGTCGGCATCCTCATCGACGACGTAGCTGTCGAGCGCTCCGAGGTCGGGGTCGTGCCAGTCGCGGACCAGCGTGCCTAAGGCATCGATCTCGTAGGTGCCGAGTCGAGTGGCGATCAACAGGTGGCCATTGCGGCGCGGGGAAATCACACGCGTGGCATTCAAACCAGCCAATGTCGTGATATCGCGTGCCGACTCAAATCTGTGTTGACCGGGATGGATGCGCTGCAGACCACCGGCCGACGTCGCGACCCAGATCGCACCGTCGGCCGCTCTCGCCACGGCGGTCACACCGTCGCCGGCAATCGAATCCGCATCTGCCGGATCATGGCGAAAATGTTCGAAGCGATCGGTTTCCGGGTCGTAGCGATTTAATCCGCCACCGCCGGTGCCGATCCACAGGAAACCTTGAGCATCCTCGACCATTGCTGCGACGTGGTTGTCAGACAGGCTATCGACCTCGTCCGGACGATGGCGAAACACGCGGATACGATTGCCGTCACTGCGATTCAGGCCATCGAGCGTGCCGATCCAGACAAAGCCGTGACGATCCTGCAGGATGGCGCGAACGGTCGGTTGGCTTAGTCCCTGCTCAACCGTGATCGAGTGAAAGCGCACGCTTTCGATGGTCGATGATTGCGCCGCAAGCAAAGCCGGCGAACCGAACAGACCGGTCAGCAAAAACACGCATGCGACGAACGTTCGGTGCATGTCGCGAGGCTATCCGCCATGCGCGGTGACGACAACCGTGACGATTCTTGATTGCCCTGATCATGTTGCACCGCGATAATCAAATCCCGCACCACACATTCACTGGAGCTGCCATGTCCGAAAATTCCGTTGTGATCGTCGGCGCAAAGCGCACAGCATTGGGTTCACTGCTCGGTCAATTCACTGGTGTTGCAACGCCGCAACTCGGGGCCACCGCAATTCGCGCGGCACTGGCACAAGCGGGTGTTTCAGCAGATCAGGTCGAGGAAGTGTTGATGGGCTGCGTCCTTCCGGCCGGGCTCGGACAAGCACCCGCACGCCAAGCGGCACTCGCCGCAGGTATCTCGACTGCGGCCGCCTGCCTGACTCTCAACAAAGTCTGCGGCTCAGGCATGAAGGCGATCATGCTCGGCCATGACACGCTCAAACTCGGGCATGCCAGCGTTGTCGTTGCCGGTGGCATGGAATCGATGACCAATGCGCCGCACCTGTTACCGGGCAGTCGCACCGGCGTGAAATATGGCAATTTTGAGGCGATTGACCACATGGCCTGGGACGGCTTGGTCAACCCCTACGACAAGCAGGCGATGGGTGTGTTCGGTGAACAGTGTGTCGACAAGTACGCGTTTACCCGCGATGCCCAAGACGCCTTCGCCGCCGAATCGGTTCGGCGCGCACTTGCGGCGCAGGCTTCCGGTGCATTCAAGGACGAAATTGCACCAGTCACCGTCACTGGTCGCAAAGGTGATGTCGTGATCGATAGCGACGAACAACCCGGGCGCTGCGACATCAGCAAGATCAGCAGCTTGAAGGCTGCGTTCAAGAAGGATGGCACCATCACCGCAGCCAGTTCCTCAAGCATCAACGACGGTGCCGCCGCCACCGTAATGATGCGCGAAAACGAAGCACTGGCGCGGGGTCTGAAGCCGATTGCGCGCGTGCTCGGTCATGCCACTCATGCCCAGGATCCAGCCTGGTTTACGACCGCACCAGCGCCCGCAATCGCGAAGTTGCTGAAGCAGATTGGCTGGACGGCCGCTGACGTCGATCTGTTCGAAGTGAACGAAGCCTTTGCCGTGGTCGCGATGGCAGCGATGCGTGACCTCGACATTCCGCACGCGAAGATCAACGTCAACGGTGGTGCCTGTGCGCTCGGTCATCCGATCGGTGCCAGCGGTGCACGCGTGGTCGTCACTTTGATCCATGCACTGCAGGCGAGAGGTCTAAAAAAAGGCGTCGCATCGCTCTGCATTGGTGGCGGCGAGGCGACCGCCATCGCTATTGAACTGATGTAATATCCGTGTTCGGCCTTGTATTTATCCTCGACCGTGGGGCAGGCCAGCCCTACGGCGAGGTGAGGTCGTGTTTCCATACCCACTCCTTGGAGAAAGAAATCATGCAACTGAACAAGCTCGCTCTGATTGCCGCTCTGGCTGCCGCTCTGGCTGCTTGCGGTGGTGACGCCCAGCAAGCCGCTGACACAGCCGCTACCGCCGCAACGGAAGCCACGCAAGTCGCCGAACAGGCTGCTGACGCCGCTGCGGCTGCCGCAGACGCTTCGGCTGCTGCCGCCTCCGAAGCCGCTGACGCCACGACCGACGCCGCTGCCGCCATCTCTGACGCCGCCACGGACGCTGCTGCTGCAACGACCGACGCCGCCGCCGCGATGACCGACGCTGCTGCTGCCGCGACTGACGCTGCTGCTGCCGCGACCGACGCCGCTGCTGCTGCAACGACCGACGCCGCTGAAGCGATGAAAGACGAAGCGCCGAAGCAGTAATCTGCCTCGCGTCTGTGCACGAAAAAAACCGCCGGGGCAACCCGGCGGTTTTTCTTTGTGCTCTCGCTAAACTCCGTGCCTCATTCAGGGACCGATGCCATGCCCAAAATCCAGTCGAGCCTCGATCCACGCGCTGCGGATTTCATCGCTAATGCGGAACAATTACGCGCGGTTGTCGCCGATCTGAAAGCGCAGACTGCACGCGCCGCCGCCGGTGGTGGCGAAAAAGCCCGCAAGAAACATACCGAGCGCGGCAAACTGCTTGCGCGCGAGCGTATCCGTGCCCTGCTCGATCCAAGCTCACCGTTCATGGAGCTCTCGGCGCTCGCTGCATACGGCATGTACGAAGACCAGGCGCCCGGCGCTGGCGTTGTCACCGGCATCGGTCGCGTGCACGGCATCGAAGTCATGGTGGTCGCGAACGACGCCACCGTAAAGGGCGGCACCTACTTCCCGATGACGGTAAAGAAGCATCTGCGTGCGCAAGAAATTGCGCTGGAAAACCGCCTGCCCTGCATCTATCTGGTCGATTCCGGCGGTGCCTTCCTGCCGCTGCAGGACGAAGTCTTCCCGGACAAAGAACACTTCGGCCGCATCTTCTACAACCAGGCACGACTATCGGCGCAAAACATTCCGCAGATCGCCGTCGTGATGGGTTCATGCACCGCTGGCGGCGCCTATGTCCCGGCGATGTGCGATGAGTCCATCATCGTACGCGAGCAAGGCACGATCTTCCTTGGCGGTCCGCCGCTGGTGAAGGCGGCAACGGGTGAAATTGTCGATGCCGAGTCGCTCGGCGGTGCCGAAGTGCATTGCTCGGTATCGGGCGTCACCGATCACTTCGCAGAGAATGACGAGCATGCACTCGAGATCGCGCGCGACATCGTCAAACACCTGAACCGAATGAAGACCTTGCCGGTCGCGGTGCAGACGCCGTGTGAACCGGCCTATCCGATCGACGAGATCTACGGCATTCTGCCGCGCGACACCCGCTATCCCTACGACGTGCGTGAAATCATTGCCCGCCTCGTCGACGGCTCCGAGTTCCAAGAGTTCAAGGCACGCTACGGCAAGACCTTGGTCTGCGGCTTCGCGCATATCTACGGCTATCCAGTTGGCATCGTCGCAAACAATGGCATTCTGTTCGCCGAGTCGGCGCTGAAGGGCACGCACTTCATCGAGCTCTGCAATCAACGCAACATCCCACTGGTGTTTCTGCAGAACATCACCGGATTCATGGTCGGCAAGAAATACGAAAACGCTGGCATCGCCAAAGACGGTGCCAAGATGGTGACCGCCGTTGCCTGCTCGCATGTCCCGAAGTTCACAGTGATGATCGGTGGCAGCTTCGGCGCCGGCAATTATGCGATGTGCGGACGCGGCTACCAACCACGTTTTTTATGGATGTGGCCGAATTCGCGCATCAGCGTGATGGGCGGCGAACAAGCCGCGAGCGTGCTCGCAACGGTCAAGCGCGATGGCATCGAAGCCACTGCTGGTAGTTGGTCGAAGGATGACGAAGAAAACTTCAAGTCGCCGATCCGCGACCAGTACGAACGCCAAGGCCACCCCTACTACGCCAGCGCCCGCCTCTGGGATGATGGCATCATCGACCCCGCCGATACGCGCCGCGTCCTCGGCCTCGCGCTCTCCGCAGCGATGAACGCACCGATCGAAAAATCTGGCTTCGGCGTGTTCAGGATGTAATCGCGATTAGTGCTTGCGCGTTGTCGGTTTTGAATCGTCGCAGCCACTGCAGGAACCGCCACCGCAGCCACGATCGGTCTGTGGTTTCGGTGCGATCCAGCGCCCGAGTTTGCGTGCCGTCGGCCCGTTGTTCGGTTGCAGCAACTTGAGCGCAAGTCGGGTTCGGCTGTGGCGCACGGTGTTCGGGGCAAGTTTGCGAATCGCGTAAATCGTGCTCGCAGCGACGGCGAGCGCGATGATCGTCCACTGCATCGTGTCGTAACTGTTCATGTCAGCCACAGCGTCAGTTGGTAAGTGATCAGCGATGCGAAATACGCCAGCCCGAACAAATACGTGGCGGCAATGCCAACGTGTTTCCAACCGTTGGTTTCGCGGCGAATGACCGCCAGCGTGCTCATGCACATCGGTGCGTAGACGTACCAGATCAGCAGCGACAGCGCCGTCGCCAGCGACCATTCGTCGGCGACGATACCGGTGAGCTGCGCAATCGCCGCATCGTCATTGGTTGCCGAGAGCGCGTAGACGGTTGCGAGTGATGACACCGCCACCTCGCGTGCTGCCAGTCCCGGAATCAACGCAATGCAAATTTGCCAGTTGAACCCGACTGGTGCGAACAGCGGTTCCATGGCATGGCCGATACGCCCGGCAAAGCTGTAGTCGATCGCTGGACCGATCGCGTCCACTGGCGCGGCCGGAAACGACAACAGGAACCACAGCAACACGGTCAGCGCCAGAATGATGCCGCCAACCCGTTTCAGGAAAATCATGCCACGTTCGTAGAGGCCGATCGCGAGGTCGCGAACATGTGGCATGCGATAGGACGGCAGTTCCAGCAAGAGCGGATGTTCACCTTTGTCACGCCGGATTTTTTTCATCACGAATGACACGAGCAGCGCGCTGAGCACACCCGCCATGTACAGCGCGAACAGCACCAGTCCCTGAAACTCGAACACGCCAGCTACTTTTTGCTTCGGTATGAACGCGCCAATCAGCAGCGTGTATACCGGCAGCCGCGCCGAACAGGTCATCAATGGCGCCACCAAAATTGTCGCGATTCGGTCGCGTGGGTCTTGGATTGATCGCGTCGCCATGATGCCGGGAATGGCACAGGCGAAACTCGACAGCAGCGGAATGAACGAGCGCCCCGACAAGCCCGCGATCGACATCATGCGATCAAGCAGGAACGCCGCACGCGGCAGATAACCGGATTCCTCCAGAAATAGAATGAACGCGAACAGGATCAAAATCTGTGGCAGAAAAATCAGCACACCGCCAAGACCGGCGATGATGCCGTCGGCAAGCAAGCTGGCGAGCGGGCCTTTCGGCAGCGTTTCGGTCACCCAACCGGCCAACCACGTGGTGCTCGCATCGATCACGTCCATCAGCGGTGCCGCCCAGGCATAGACCGCCTGAAAGATCAGGAACATGATCGTCGCCAGCAAGATCAGCCCGAGCAACGGATGCAGCACGATGCGATCCAGCGCGTCTTCGATCTCCATGCTTTGCACAGGCAATTTCACTGCGACACGGATCAGCCGCCGCGCTTCCGCGTGCAGATCAAGTGCCGGTAAAACTACCGGTGCGGCCGGTAGCAGGTCATCCATCGCGCTCCGCAACGCGTCGACGCCATTGCTGCGGACGGCGACCGTTGCAATCACCGGGATGCCAAGCTCCTGCTGCAATTTGACGATATCGATGCGGATGCCGCGCCGTGCCGCTGCATCCATCATGTTCAGCGCCAGCAACATCGGCTGACCGAGCTGGCGTACTTCCAGCACGAAACGCAGATGCAGGCGCAGATTGGTGGCATCGGCGACACAGACGAGCAGGTCTGGCTTCGGTTCATCTGGATGATGACCTTTGCAGACGTCGCGGGTGATCTGCTCGTCCGGGCTGGACGCATCGAAACTATAGGTTCCGGGCAGATCCAGCACACGCACGTTGCGCCCGGACGCGGTAGTGAAGCGCCCCTCTTTGCGTTCGACGGTCACGCCGGCGTAGTTCGCCACCTTCTGACGACTGCCGGTAAGCTGATTGAACAGCGCGGTCTTGCCACAGTTCGGGTTCCCGACCAAGGCGATCTGGCGAGCCACTGCGGCGCTTGCCGCGTTCATGGGGTCTGTTCCTGCAAGTGCACGCGCGCCGCTTCCGCGCGCCGCAGCGCGAAACGCGCATCACCGATACGCACCAGCATCGGCTCCGCACCGATCGGCCCGAACGCGAGCACACTGACCGATTCACCCGCAACAAAACCGAGATCACGCAGTCGCCGCGCGATCGCGTCATTCTGTCCATTGGGTTCCACGCCAATCACGACGCCACCGCCGCCACGCGTCAATTCCGACAGTTTCACGAACGGACCCGTCCGATACAAATGAGAATGGTTCGCATTATAAGCATATCTACAGACAACGTGGTGACCTGAATCAGGCGCGGACAATTCGAATGTTGCGGGCGCACCGCTATCATCCGCGGCCCTGCCCGACCGGAGTTGCCATGACCTCATCCGTCCGCATCGATCGCCGTGGCGCGATTGCTGATCTTGTCATCGACCGCGGCGCCGTCCACAACGCGTTCGACGATGTTTTGATTGCCGAACTCACCGCTGCCCTCAAACAACTCGATGGTGACGAGCGCGTGCGTGCGATCGTGCTGAGCGGGGCCGGAAGCACCTTTTCCGCCGGCGCCGACCTGAACTGGATGCGCCGCATGGCCTCGGCATCGGCCGACGAGAATCGCGACGACGCGCTCAAACTCGCCGAACTGATGCGCACACTGCACTACCTCGGCAAACCGACCGTCGCGCGGGTGAACGGATCGGCTTATGGCGGCGGCGTCGGTCTGGTTGCCTGCTGCGACCATGCCATTGCCGTATCCGACGCCAAGTTTTCGTTGTCGGAAGTCAAACTCGGTTTAGTACCGGCGGTGATCTCGCCCTACGTCGTCGGTGCCATCGGATTGCGCCATGCACGTCGGCTATTCGTCAGCGGCGAAGTCTTTGATGCCGACTACGCGCTACGCATCGATCTCGTCCACGATGTGGTGCCGGCGGCAGAACTTGACGCAGCCGTCGACCGAGCCGTGCACTTCCTCGGCAAGGGTGGCCCGATCGCGCAGCGCGAGGCCAAACAACTGGCGCTGCGACAGTCCGGCATGACTCTGGAATCGCAACTTGGGCGCGACACCGAAAATGCGGATCTGATTGCACGCCTGCGCGTTTCTGCGGAAGGACAGGAAGGCCTGACTTCGTTCCTCGACAAACGCCCGCCGCGCTGGGTCGGTTGACCCTCTACAATCGCAGTCCCCGCAAGGAGCGCACCGTGTTCCGCAAAGTCCTGATCGCCAATCGCGGTGAAATTGCCTGCCGCGTGATCCGCAGTTGCCGCCGACTCGGCATCGCGACGGTTGCGGTGTATTCCGATGCCGACGCAAATGCGCAGCACGTGTTGCAGGCAGATGAAGCCGTGTACATCGGCGGCTCGCGACCGGCCGAGAGTTATCTGCGCGGCGATGTCATCCTTGCCGCCGCACAGCAGGTGGGCGCTGAGGCAATCCATCCAGGCTACGGTTTTCTCTCCGAAAATGCCGACTTCGCCGACGCCGTCGAGCGTGCCGGTCTGGTTTTCATCGGCCCGAACGCCGCATCCATGCGCAAAATGGGTTCGAAAGCCGGCGCCAAAAACCTGATGCAGGAGCACACCGTGCCGGTGGTGCCGGGATACACCGGAGAAGACCAGGACGCCGCACTGCTGCATCGTGAAGCCGACCGCATCGGATATCCGCTGATGATCAAGGCGGCGCATGGCGGTGGCGGCAAGGGTATGCGCATCGTGCGCGCGTCGAGCGAGTTCGCCACGAATCTCGAAAGCTGCCAACGCGAAGCAAAAAACGCCTTCGGCCGCGAGCGCGTGCTACTTGAACGCTATATCGAAACGCCACGCCATATCGAAATTCAGATTTTCGGCGATAGCCACGGCGACGTGATTCATCTCAACGAGCGCGAATGCTCGGCGCAGCGGCGTTATCAGAAGGTCATCGAAGAATCGCCCTCGCCGTTTCTCACGCCGGAACTACGGGCACAGATGGGCAGCGCTGCCGTCGCTGCCGGTAAGGCGATCGACTATTGCAATGCCGGCACGGTCGAATTCATCGTCGGTCCACGTGGTGATTTCTACTTCATGGAGATCAACACCCGGCTGCAGGTTGAACATCCAGTGACCGAACTGGTGACTGGGCTTGATCTGGTCGAATGGCAGCTGCGCATCGCCGCAGGCGAACGTCTGCCGCTGCTGCAACAGCAAATCACGACACGCGGCCACGCCATCGAAGTGCGCCTGTATGCAGAAGACCCGGAACAGGGCTTCCTGCCCGGTTCGGGACGTATCACCCAGCTGAATTTGCCCAAAACCGACGCCCATGTGCGCATCGATGGCGGCGTGATCGAGGGTGACACGGTGTCGATCTTCTACGACCCGATGATCGCCAAGCTCATTGTCCACGATGTCGACCGCCCAGCGGCATTGCGTCGCCTCGCGCGCGCGCTTGAGGCGTGCGACGTACTCGGCCCGAAGTCCAATATCGATTTTCTCGAACAGTTGATCCGTCACCCGTCGGTGGTCGATGCGACCATCGATACCGGCTATCTCGATCGCCACCTTGATGAGGTGCTGGCGACGCCGACCGAGTTGCCCGAGTCGGCGATGATTGCGGTGGCCTGCGCGGAACTGCTGGCCGAGGAAGCCGCCGCGATCAGTGCTGCGCATGCCGATGCCGATTCATTTAGTCCATGGGGCCGCGCCGACGCCTGGCGCCTTGGCCATGCCGGCAAGCGTGTGGTGCGTTTTGAATGGCGTGGCCTGCGATTCGTGCTGTTCGCCCACGGATCGAACGGCCGCTACGCGCTCGATATCGGCGGGCGCCATGTCGAGGTGGAGCACGCATTGCATGACGGCGAATGGCTGAACGCACGGATGCCGGGCACTGCGTTGCGCGTCCGCGTGCGGCGTTCCGGTGACGACTGGCTGGCCTTCGTCGCCGGCCGGCGCTATCGCCTGCATCCGAGCAGTCCGTTCGCGTTCGAGACGGCGGCCGCACATGGTGCGGAAGCGGTGAAATCGCCGATGCCGGGCCGTATCATCGCGGTGAAAGTCGCGCTCGATGCAGCGGTCGAGGCGAATCAGGAGTTGGTGATCATGGAAGCGATGAAAATGGAAATCACGCTACGCGCACCGCACGCCGGCAGGGTCGTCGACCTGCGTGCGACTGCTGGTGAATTCGTCGAAGCCGATGTTCTGTTGGCAAAAGTGGAGGCGGCATGAAGCGTATTGTCCTAGCGGCATTGGCAGCATTGGCGTTGTCCGGCTGCGAACAGCTCCGGGTGGAATCAATCCCGACCGGCGAGATTGTTGCCTGCGACCCTGCGTTCGCCGGTTGGTGGCGTCTGCAATCCGAATCAGTCGATAACGACGACGACGGCGACGATGATGCCGTGAACTTGCAGGTGTCGGCGGACTGCGCGCACTGGGTCACGCTGGAGAGTGAGTCCGATGGCACCCACAAACGCGAGGACATGGCGGAACAAATGCATTTCGAGTTTCGCGCGCTCGGTGATGCCCGCTATCTCGCGGTCTCCGACCTACCCGGCGACACCAACGGCAAACATGACGTCGGCGACGGCTATGCGCTGTTGCGCTATGTCGTGCACAGCGATCGCATCGATCTGTTCGAAGGCGACCCACGACGGGAAGCGCACCGAATCGCCGATGGCTTTGTGAATGGACGCGTCGAGACAAAGTCGCATGCCGGGTGCGGCACGGATGGTGGCTGTTCGGTGAATACGATCGTGACCGGCGATGGCGATGCGATCGCCGCCTGGCTGAAGCGTTTCGACCCGATCGACCGTGCGTTCATGGAACTGCGCCGGGTCGATGAAGCCACCGCGAGCACCCTTGATGACCTCTTGAAATCCGCCCCCGCCGGTGGCAAACCCAAGCCACATGAATGAGCGCGCGAGCCAGTCCATGACCGATTCCAGCGTCCGCATCGTCGAAGTCGGCCCGCGCGATGGCCTGCAAAATGAGAAAACGATTGTCCCGACCGCGACCAAGATTGCCTTGATCGACCGGCTCTCGGCGGCCGGCCATCGCAGCATCGAGGTCACCAGCTTCGTCAGTCCGAAATGGATTCCGCAACTGGCCGACGCCGCCGAGGTCTATCTCGGCATCCAGAAGCACGAAGGCATCGACTATCCAGTTCTGGTGCCGAACCTGCAGGGCTACGAGCGTGCACTCGCCGCTGGTGTGCGCGAGGTGGCGGTATTCACCGCTGCTTCCGATGCCTTCAACCGCAAGAACATCAACGCAACCGTCGACGAATCGATCGAACGCTTCTTGCCGATACTCGAACGCGCCCGCAATGATGGCGTGAAGGTGCGCGGTTATGTTTCGACGGTGCTTGGCTGCCCGTATCAGGGCGAGGTCGAGGTACGCGACGTGGTACGCATCGCGAAGCGCATCTTCGAGCTCGGCTGCTACGAGGTATCGCTCGGCGACACTATCGGTATCGGCACGCCCACGAAAGCGCGGGCGATGTTGCGCGCGGTGGCCGACGAAGTGCCGATGGGTGCGTTGGCCGTGCATTTCCACGACACCCGTGGCCAAGCCTTGGCTAATGTGTTCGCCTGCGTCGAAGATGGCGTCCGCGTCGTCGATGCCGCGGTCGCCGGACTGGGTGGCTGCCCCTACGCAAACGGCGCCACCGGTAATGTCGCCAGCGAAGATGTCGTCTACATGCTGCATGGCATGGGTTACATGACTGGCATTGACCTCGACGCATTGGTCGCAACTGGTCAATGGATCAGCGCCGAACTCGGCCGCGAAAACGGCGCGAAGCTCGGCCGTGCGCTGGCACCTGCTGCCGTTCGCGCATGACTGCAGCCGCGTTATCCCACGCCCATGCTGCGTTTCTTGCCGCCGACTATACGACGGCGCTGCGCACTGTCGAGTCCGTGTTGGCGCGCGCCCCTAACCAGTTGCAGGCGTTGTCGATCAAGGCCAATGTTGCGATCAAGCTGGATGATGCCGATCTCCTGCTGGATGCGTTGCAACGTCTGCACGCCTTACGACCCGATGATGCGGCGATCCAGCGCAATCTCGCCACGACCCTGAACCGGCGTGGCAACCGTGCATTAGAGTCCAATCGCTACGCCGAAGCGGAAAGCGAATGGCGTGCGGCGCTATTGGTGTTCCCAGAACACCGGGAAGCCCGTTTCAATCTGGCTGCATCGCTGCGTCGTGCCGGTGATTGGGCTGCTGCGCTGTCGCTCTATGAAGCACTGGATCGCGAGACACCTGACGCTGCGATCAGCATCGGCATTGCTGATTGCCTCGCCCTCGCCGGTCGTGATGACGCGTCCGCTGCGCTACTGCGCGGCATCACCGTGCCGAACGACCTAAGAACGTCAGTGGTTGGGATCGCGACGCGATGTGGTGCCATCGATGTCGCCATTGCAGAACTAAGCCGTATCGCCGGCGCGAGCGAACAAACTGCTGCCATTGTTACAGCACAGCGTGATGCCATGGTGCATCGGCGTAGTGCCGACGCATTGGTCACCGCTGCGATCAATCCCGATCAACTCGGTGCACAATCCCCGCAACTGCAGATCGCATTGACGCAGGCCATGGCGTTGCCAGACGTGCTGATCGATTCGCATGAAGTTGATCGTTTGCGTGAACATTTCGATCGTGGCCTGCGACAAATTGAAGATCACTTCGACGAGACACGCTTGCTTCGCTGCGCGCCCAGAATCACTCAGGTGGCATGGAGTAACTTCCTGCTCGCTTATCACGGACGCGACGACCACTCGCTGCAATGCCGGTTTGGTAATTGGCTGCATCAAGCAACTTCAGTACTAGGTCGTGAACTGCCAGCATTGTCCGATAAACGTCGTCCCGGTCGCCGCCGTATCGGACTGGTGTCGGCGAATTGGTACTACTGCACGATTGGCTCATATTTCGGCCGTTGGATCGATGTCATCGCCGCGATGGATATCGACCTGCATCTCGTCCAACTGGCACCGCGTGAAGACAGCAAGACCCACGAATTTGCCGCGCGTGCACATCAGTTCCATCTACTCGGTCCAGACGTCGACGAGTTCATCACACAGGTGCGCGCGCTCGATCTCGATTTAGTGATTTTCCCAGAACTCGGCATGGATCAACGACTTTTTGCGGCTGCTGCATCCGGGCTCGGACGTCAGCAATGGACCGCTTGGGGTCATCCGGTTACTACCGGTTTACCGCGCGTTTCTCACTTCCTGACCTGTGGCGATATGGAACCGGTCAATGCGCAGTCCGCTTACCGGGAAACTCTGTTGCCACTGCCCGGTCTTGGCACCCGGTTCGCATTGCCGGCACTGCCGGTTCGACGATCACGCAGTGATTTAGGCTTGCCAGAGGGCCGACTGGCGGTGGTGCCGCAATCCATTTTCAAGGTTTTGCCTGACAACGATGCGATCTATGCGCGTCTCTTGGACGGTGACGGCGACCTTAATTTGGTTCTATTCGGAGCTGACCTCACTGCCGACGCGGCGCGATTTCGTGCCCGTCTCAGCACGGCAGTGGGTAAATCTGCAGCGAAACGTCTGCACTTTCTGCCAGAGATAACACGCGCGGAATTCCTTGAAACCATCGCGGCTTGCGACCTGATGATCGACACGCTCGGCTGGTCCGGCGGCAATTCCGCACTGGATGCGCTGCGCGTGGGCCTACCGATCGTCACCTGCCAAGGCGAATTCATGCGTGGCCGCCAGTGCGCGACGATGCTGCGCCTGCTCGGTATCGAAGGGGCGTTGGCCGAGTCGCCCGAGGATCTAGCTGAACTGGCATTGCAGCGGATCGGCGACGGCGACTTCCGTGCCGAATTCCGTGACCGTGTTGATCGCGGCCTGAACGATCTCGTTGACAATCCGGCCTGCGACCGTGCACTGATGACACATATTGAAAACGCGCTTGGCGGGTAGTCGCCGACGCGCATCTCAAAGTGTTATGTTCATCACAGTTTTCGGCGTTCGGGAGTCTTCCGTCCGGTCATGAAACCCGATGCAAACCGTGATGCGACGTCCATCCAGACGACCATGAAACAGGCATGGGAGGACGCGATTGCGCGCCTCACCGAGGCGATCGAACTTCTGCCTGTGGATGAACCTGCGGCGATTCCGCTGCACCGAGCACGCGAACGGATCGAAACACTGTTGCGGGCTAGCGATGCCCTCGAATCCCGCTACCGCAGTTTGCTCGACGCGGTACCCGAAGCGGTGACCGTGCATGACCGTCATGGCCATATTCTGGAGGCGAACAAGACCGCCGAATCGGTCTATGGCTATTCGCTCGAACACCTGCGACGCCTGCGCATTCAAGACCTGAACCCAGCACTTCCGGACGGATATATTCCGCAGTTGTTCGACACGTTTCAGGTCGGGCGCACCGAGACCGTCGAAACCACCAATCGCCACGGTGACGGCCACTACTTCCCGATCGAGGCGCATTCGCGCATGTTCCTTGATGGCGATGACATGCGCATCATCGCCGTCGTCCGCGATATCAGCGCGCGCTATGCCACCGAGCGCGAGTTGCGCGACTCCGAGCGTCACTATCGCGAATTGCTGGATGCCATCGACAAGGGCATCTTGGTGCAGGCCCGCGATGGGCGGGTGCTGTCGGCCAACGCTGCGGCCGAACGCATGCTCGGCATGTCAGAAGCCGAATTGCGTGCCGAATCGCAGGGCATTTCCGACTGGCGCTTCGTCGACGAACATGGACAGCCACTGACACCCACGACTTTGCCGCCGAATCGGGCGCTGTCCGAAAGGCGTGTGATTGATTCCACGGTCATCGGTATCAGCAGCCCGGCGCTCGGCGGCTATTCCTGGTTGTCGGTCGCTGCCGTTCCGCAGTTCCGCGAGGGCGAGGACGGTCCCTTTCAGGTGATCACCATGTTCAGCGACGTCACCGCGCTGAAACTAGAATCCGTGCTGTTCGACGAAGTCCAGTCATTGGCCAACATCGGCGGCTGGCATCACGAATTCTGCCGTGACCGAATGTATGGTTCGCGCGAACTGTATCGCCTGCTCGACTTGCCCGGTGAAACTCAACTCAACCGCGACAACGTGTATGCGCTATTCGTCCCCGACGACCGCGAACGCATGCGTAAATCGATGGATGCGGCGCGTGCGCGCAACGAAGCATTCGACCTCGAATTGCGCGTCGTGACGATGAGTGGACAGCGTCGCTGGCTGCGCGTGATTGGCCAGCCGCAAATGCAGCGAGGAGTCGTCGAAAGTGTGATCGGCACGGCGCAAGACATCACCGCACGCAAGCGCCAGGAAGAACAATTACGCCGCCAGGCATTGACCGATCCGCTCACCGGCCTGAGCAATCGCGACGCGCTGATGCGTCAATTGGCTTTGGCAGTGGACGAAGCCCAGCCTGGTAGCGGGCCCGCACTGCTCTACGTCGATCTCGACCGCTTCAAGGTCATCAATGACCTGCTCGGCCATGCCGCTGGTGATGGTCTGTTGGTTGCGGCGGCGCAACGTCTGCGTCGTGCAGTCGGTGCCGAGACACTGCTGGCACGTTTCGGCGGTGACGAATTCATGGCCATGATCGCGCCATGCCCCGGCGAACATACGTCGCGGGAAATGGCCTTGCGCATCACCGAAGCCTTTGCCGAACCGTTCCCACACAGCGGCGAGGAATTCTCGATCACCGCGTCGGTCGGCATCGCCCAGTATCCGCAGGATGGCGCCACCATCCAGCAGTTGATCAATCACGCCGATGCGGCAATGTTCGATGCCAAGCGCCGAGGCCGCAACAACTGGCAGGCGTTCACACCAGCGTTGGCGCGCAAGCTCACCGATCGCCTGCTGATCGAAACCCAGCTAAGGCGTGCACTCGACAATCAGGAGTTTTACCTGCGCTACCAGCCGCAGGTCGATTTGGTCAGTGGCAAAGTCACCGCTGCCGAAGCGCTGATTCGCTGGCGCAACCGCATGCTCGGCGAATTGGCGCCGGATTTATTCATTTCGCATGCCGAGAACACCGGCGATATCGTGCGCATCGGCGCTTGGGTGATCCGCGAAGCCTGCCGGCAATTGCGCGCGTGGCGCGACGCCGGCATCGCCGTGCCGCGTGTCGCGGTGAACGTGTCGTATCGCCAATTTCTGAGCGACAACCTGCCGGAAGTGGTCGCATCGGCACTCCACGACTACGGCCTCGACGGTGATGCGCTGGAACTGGAAATGACCGAGCGCGTGCTGGTCGAGGACGTCCCGGATACGCTCGAAATCTTCAACGCGATCAAGAAACTTGGCGTATCGCTGGTCATTGATGATTTCGGCGAAGGCTATTCAGCACTGAATTATCTGCGTCGCCTGCCGTTCGACGGTCTCAAGATCAGCCACCACTTCATGCAGGGCATTCCCGCCATGCCGACCGATACCGCCATCTGCGAAGCCATCATCCGTATCGCGCAAAGTCTCGGCATGGTGGTCATCGCCGAAGGCGTGGAGTTGGAAACCCAGCGCGAGTTTCTAGTCCGCCAAGGCACGACACTGGCCCAGGGCTATTTATTTTCGCGACCAATCGCGCCGGACGAACTGGTTGATTTCGTTCGATTGCACGGTTGCGCCGACTGAATGGGGTTGCCCAAATGTCGCGAATTGGGCAGGCTCGGCCGATGAGCCATGTCATTCGCCAGATCACGCCCGCCGACAATGCTGCCGTCGCGCAAATCATTCGCGCGGTCATGCCCGAGTTCGGTGCTGATGGTCCCGGCTTCGCGATCCAGGATGCCGAGGTCGACGACATGGCAACGGCCTACGCGATTCCACATGCAGCCTACTTCGTCGTCGAGTGCGACGGCGTCGTCATGGGTGGCGGCGGCATCGCTCCGCTGATCGGTGGCGATACCGATACCTGCGAACTTCGCAAAATGTATTTCCTGCCGTCACTGCGCGGTCTCGGCACCGGCAACGCGCTGATGCAAACCTGTATCGCCAAAGCCCGTGAATTCGGCTTCGATCAGATTTATCTGGAAACCTTGACCGGCATGGATGCGGCCAAAAAGCTGTACCGGATGTCTGGCTTCGTGCCGCTTAAATCACCGCTTGGCCGCACCGGACATTTCAGTTGCGACAGCTTCTTCCTGCTCAAACTCTAGACGAGGCCGCCGAGCTGGCCCATAAACTGGCGGTAATAGCGCAGCTCGGCGACGGATTCGCGGATATCGCTGAGCGCAGTGTGCGTGCCGGCCTTGCTAAATCCGTCCAGCAACGCCGGGCTCCAGCGCCGCACCAACTCCTTAAGCGTCGACACATCCAGATTGCGATAATGAAAGTAGTCTTCTAGTTGCGGCATGCAACGCACCAAAAAGCGACGATCTTGGCAGATCGAATTGCCGCAGATCGGCGACTTTCCCTTCGGTACCCACGCTTCGAGAAACCGAATCACATCGGCTTCGGCTTCGGCCAAGGTGACGTGCGACTTGAGCACACGCTGCCACAAGCCAGTCTTTGTATGGGTCGTACGATTCCACTCATCCATCGCTTCGAGCCGCGCCAGCGGATGCGTAATCGCAAGTTCCGGACCTTCGGCAACGACATTCAACTGGGCATCAGTGACCAACACTGCGATCTCAATGATCGAATCGATATCCGGATCAAGCCCGGTCATTTCCAAGTCGATCCAAATCAGATGATGGTCGTTAGGCGTAGCCATGTGCGGTTCCGAAGTCGAGGCGGCGATTAAAGCTCAGCTTTGCCGCGTTTGCGACGGAAATAGTTGCTCAGCATGCGGCTTGCCGCGTCCGCCAGTACGCCTTCAGTGACTTCGACGCGATGATTGTGCACGGGCGATGCCAACAGATCGAACACGCTGCCGGCGGCACCGGTCTTGGCATCGCGTGCAGCGAATACGACGCGGGCGATGCGCGCATGCACCATCGCCATCGCACACATCGCGCACGGTTCCAAGGTCACATACAGCGTTGCGCCTGGCAGGCGGTAGTTGCGGGCGTACTGCCCGGCCGTCCGCAAGGCTACGATTTCGGCATGCGCGGTCGGATCGTTATCGCTGATCACACGATTCGATCCCAAGCCGATGACGTCGCCATCCGCACCGACAATGACCGCGCCGACCGGCACCTCACCATCACGCGTGTCAGCGAGTTCCGCTTGCTGCAACGCCTGTTGCATCCAGCGGGCGTCGATCTCGCTCTGGCTAAAACTCATTCCCACTCAATCGTCGCTGGTGGTTTGCCAGAGATGTCGTAGACGACGCGGGAGATCCCACGCACTTCGTTGACGACACGGCGAGCAACGGTATCGAGCAATTCGTAGGGCAGATGCGCCCAGTGCGCGGTCATGAAATCGATGGTTTCGACCGCACGCAACGCGACCACCGGTTCATACGCGCGCGCATCACCGACGACGCCGACCGAACGCACCGGTAACCACACCGCGAAGGCCTGGCTGACGCGGTCATACCAACCCTGTTTGCGCAGTTCGTCGATAAAGATGGCGTCGGCCCGGGCCAAGGTATCAGCGGCTTCGCGCGTGACTTCGCCGAGAATGCGCACACCAAGCCCCGGTCCTGGGAACGGGTGGCGATAGACCATCTCGCGCGGTAGGCCGAGCTCAACGCCAATGCGCCGCACTTCGTCCTTGAACAACTCGCGCAACGGTTCGACCAGCTTCAACTTCATGCGCGCAGGTAAGCCACCGACGTTATGGTGTGACTTGATCACATGTGCCTTGCCGGTGGCCGAACCGGCGGACTCGATCACATCTGGGTAAATCGTGCCTTGGGCGAGAAACGCCACGTCATCGAGTTTTTTCGACTCTTCCTCGAAGATCTCGACAAACAATCGGCCAATGATCTTGCGCTTGGCCTCAGGATCGTCGACACCCTTGAGTTCGCTGAAATAGCGATCGGCGGCATTCACACGAATCACCTGCACACCCATGTGCCGTGCCATCGTCTCCATCACCTGATCGCCTTCGCCAAAACGCAGCAGACCGGTGTCAACAAACACACAGACGAGCTGTTCGCCGATCGCGCGTTTGAGCAATGCCGCGACGACCGAAGAGTCGACACCGCCGGAGAGACCCAGCAGCACCTTTTGCGAGCCCACTTGCCCGCGCACACGCGCGATTGCATCTTCGATGATGTTGGTGCTGGTCCACCGCGTATCGCAGCCGCACAGATCGACCACGAAGCGGCGCAGCAATTCGGTTCCGAATTGCGTATGCGTCACTTCGGGATGGAATTGCACGGCATAGAATCGGCGCACCACATTCATCATCGCGGCGATCGGCAAATCGTCAGTCGCCCCGATGGTAATGAAGCCATCGGGAACACGAACGACGCGGTCGCCATGCGACATCCATGCGGTGAATGCGTCACCGTCTGCCTGCAATAGCGGATTCGCGTGATCGATGCGCAATCGCGCCAGTCCGAACTCGCGGTGGTGGCCGCTCTCGACCTTTCCGCCGAGCTGTTCGGCCATCGTCTGCATGCCATAACAAATGCCAAGCACCGGCACACCAAGCGTGAACACTTCATGCGGTGCGCGCGGCGAGTCGGCTTCAGTCACCGACTCCGGACCACCGGACAGAATGATGCCCGTTGGTGCGAAATCAGCGATACGCCCGGCGGCGCGGTCCCAGGCCCAGATCTCGCAATACACGCCGATCTCGCGCACTCGGCGCGCGATCAACTGCGTGTACTGCGCACCGAAGTCGAGGATCAGGATCTTGTCGTGATGGATGTCGGTCATCGTCGCCGCCTCAACCCATCCGGTAATTCGGCGGTTCCTTGGTGATGGTCACGTCATGCACATGCGACTCGCGCGCGCCGGCCGAACTGACGCGAACGAACATCGGCCTGGTGCGCATCTCGGCGATCGATGCACAGCCGACATAGCCCATTGACGCACGCAAACCACCTGCAAGTTGGTGCACGATGTTGCGCAGCGGCCCACGATAGGGCACGCGGCCTTCGATCCCTTCCGGTACCAGTTTGTCGGCATCGGATGCGTCCTGAAAATAACGATCCTTGCTGCCCTGTTGCATCGCACCGATCGAACCCATGCCGCGATAACTCTTATACGAGCGGCCCTGAAACAGTTCGACTTCGCCGGGTGCTTCCTCGGTGCCGGCGAACAGTCCACCGATCATCACCGCGCTCGCACCCGCCGCAATCGCCTTACCGATATCGCCGGAATAGCGGATACCGCCGTCGGCGATCAGTGGAATGCGGTCCTTCAATGCCGTCGCGACCAGATCAATCGCAGTGACCTGCGGCACACCAACGCCAGCGACGATACGTGTGGTACAGATTGAACCCGGACCGATGCCGACCTTGACCGCATCGGCACCGCAATCGGCCAATGCAATCGCCGCTTCGCCGGTGACGATGTTGCCACCAATCACGCACAGTCCCGGGAACTGCTTCTTGACCCAGGCGACGCGATCAAGCACGCCCTGCGAATGACCGTGCGCGGTGTCGACGACGATCACGTCGACGCCAGATGCCACCAAGGCGGCAACGCGCTGTTCGGTATCGCCACCCGTTCCAACCGCCGCGCCGACGGCAAGGCGCTCGGCTGAATCCTTGGCGGCGTTCGGATTGTCGCGCGCCTTCTGGATGTCCTTCACGGTAATCAATCCGCGCAACTTGAACTGCTCATTCACGACCAGCACCTTTTCGATGCGGTGTGTATGCATCAACTGCAGCACTTCGTCATCACTGGCGCCTTCGCGCACAGTGACCAAGCGATCCTGCTTAGTCATGATCCGACTCACCGGCGCATCCAGCTGAGTTTCAAAGCGCAGATCACGGCTGGTGACGATGCCGACCAGTTGACCGCCTTCGACCACCGGCACACCTGAAATATTCCGCGCGCGCGTCAGACTCAATACATCACGAATACTGGTTTCCGGCGCGACCGTGATCGGGTCGCGGATCACGCCCGCCTCGAACTTCTTGACCAAGGCGACTTCTGCCGCCTGCTGCTCGACCGACATGTTCTTGTGGATGATGCCGAGGCCGCCGAGCTGGGCGATCGCAATGGCCAACCGACCTTCGGTGACGGTATCCATTGCCGCCGCGAGAATCGGCAGATTCAGTTGCAGGTTTGGTCCTAGGCGAGTCGCCAAGTTCGCTTCGCGAGGCAAGACGATGGAATGAGCTGGGACGAGCGAAACATCGTCGAAGGTCAGGGCTTCCGCCAGAATGCGCATGGTCACTCCCGAAAATGATCGCGCATTTTAGCGGCTGGGCCGGGTCCGCGGCGGACCACCGACGCGCTGCCCACGAATTGCCACGTCGCGCTCGCCGTCAGGTGATCCAAACCAGAGACAGCGACGGGAAATAGGTGATGACCAACACACAGCCGAGCAGTAGCCAGAAGAATGGCAGGCAAGATCGCGCCAAGGTCAGTACCGGTTTGTCGAAGCGGTAACTGGCGATAAACAGGTTCATGCCCATCGGTGGCATGAAATAACCGATTTCCATGTTGGCTAAAAACATGATGCCGAGATGTACCGGATGCACGCCGTAATGCATGGCGATCGGCAGCAGGATTGGCACCATGATGACCGTGGCCGAGAACACGTCGAGCATCATGCCGAGCATCAGCAAGAACAAATTGAGCAACAGCAGAAACGTCAGTTTGCTGTCGACATGCGCGCTCACCCACTCGATCAGCCGCACCGGAAGCTCGGCATCGATGATCACGTTGGTCAGCGCCAATGACACACCAAGAATAAGCAGAATTGCACCGACCAGCATCATCGAATCGCGCAGCACCGACGGTAGTCGCGCCAACGAGATTTCACGGCGCACGACGACGGTGACGAAGAGCACGTAGAGCGCGACCACGGCGGCTGCCTCGGAGGTTGCGAACAAGCCACCGTAGACGCCACCGATGAGGATGAAGGGCAGCGGCAATTCCCAGCGCGCGTCCCACACCGCAGCGCGTGCCTCGTCTAGCGAAAACGGAATATCGTGCGCGCGTTTCGGTGCCCGCCACATGCTGTAGGCCGAGACCACGGCAATCATCATCAGCCCTGGCAACACGCCAGCCGCGAACATGTCGTTGATGCTGACGCTCGGGGTCGTACTCAACTGCTGCGCAACAATGCCATACAGAATCAGCGGCACGGAAGGCGCAAACAGCATGCCGAGACTGGGCGCAGTAGTCACCACACCAAACGAAAACCGTTCGGGATAGCCAGCTTGGCGCAACGCCGGCAGCAACAATGCGCCGAAGGCAATGATGGTGACGCCGGACGCGCCGGTGAACGCGGTGAAGAATGCGCAGACCAGCAAGGCGACGATAGCCAGGCCGCCGTGCAGCCAGCCAAGCAATGCTTCCGAAAGCCGCAACAAGCGCTGTGGCGCCTTGCTTTCACTGAGCAGATAGCCGGCCAGGGTAAACAAAGGAATCGCAATCAGCACCGGCATCTCGGTGAGACTCCAGAACTGCACTGCGAGCAGGGCTTCGTCGTAGCCCGCGATCCTCAGACCCAACCATGCGATCACGGCGACCAACGAAAACAGCGGCGCACCCATGGCCGCGAGCAGCAGGATCAACAGCACGACCAGTAGCGTCGTCATGCCACGCGATCCTCGCGCACCGGCACAGCAAATGCGCGCAGCGCAAAACGCAGCGACAGCAGTGTGAAGGCAATTGGGAGAATCAATTCGGCCCACCAAGCCGGCACCGAACCGAACAGCGTTGTTGCCGATTCGCGGTCAAGCTCGATCAATCCGAGCGACGCCCGCAGCATCACCAACGACATCACCGAGGCGAACCCGAATGCGAACACACGCGCTACTCGAAGCGCCTTGCCATGCAGCAATTTGCCGACCACATCGAGGCTAATGTGCTTATCACTGCGCGCGGCCGCAACAGCACCGAGCAAAGCGACCCAGATCACCAACACACGCAACAGCGGATCAAGCCAGATCAAGCCGTGATCCAGCAATCGCAAGACGATTTGCACACCTGCCAACAGCATCAGCGCCAACGCCAGTGCCGCAATCAGCCAATTTTCGAGGGTATTGACGACGCCGAGTGCGCGCCCAATGCCGGCTTTCACGGTGCTTTGCCTGCCGTCGCAACCGATTTGGCGCGGAATTCAGCCTTCAGCTTCTGGATGGTGTCGAGCAAATCCTTTGAAATCTCATTGTTGGCGAGCATCTGCTTGAGTGTTTGTTCGCCGATTCCACGCCAGTAGCCGATTTCCTCGGCATTCGGCGTCTTGAACACGATGCCTTGCTTGACCAACGCGGCACGCGCTGAATCGTTATCGCGCTTGCCAGCAGCATCCATATCGGCGAAGGCTTGCGCGAACTCCTCGCGCACAATCGGCTGGTCGGCCGCGGCGATACGGTTAAAGGCTTTCTGATCGAGTACGAGAACGCCCATCACATAAGTCAGCGGCAGATCGACCACGAACTTGACCCGGGTATGCCACTGGAATGCGATGGCCCCACCGGTAGTGATGCCGACGGTCTCCAGCAAGCCGGTCTGCAACGATGTGTTGACGTCGCCAATCGGCAATGCAATCGGATTGACGCCACCCTTCTCGAATGCGACTTGGGCGATGCGGTCATTCTGCGGGACCCAGACCTTGGTCGAGCGCAAGTCATCCTTGTTCGCGATCGGCTTGGTGCTCATCAAATAGGCAAAGCCACCGCCGGAAAGCCCTACCGCGACCATCCCGGACTTCTCGAACCCGGCGCGCAACAGCGGGTCGACCTTGGCACGCACGTAGTCGACTTCGGCCAAGTCGTTGAATAGAAACGGCAAGCTGTAAACGCTGGCATCGCGATAAACCGGCGTCAGTTCTGCGCCAGTGAGCGCACCGCCTTGCAACTGGCCCAGTTTCATCTTGCGCATCACCGCATCGGCATTGCCCATCACGCCACCGGGGAAGAACTTCACCTCGACCCGGCCGGCAGTACGCGCCTTGATATTTGCACCGGCTTCGCGCATTTCCTTCACCCACGTGTGGCCTTCCGGCGCCAGCGTGGCGATTTTTAATGTCTGTGCTTCGGCAGCAGTAGCGACGAGTGCAACCGCAACAAACGCGAGATATTTCAGCATCGAGGATTCCTCAGAAATAGTCCTTGCCGGATTCGACCAGTTCGGCCGCACGACGTTTTGCAATGGTGTTCGACAAGGTCAAGCCAGGAACGTTCGCGTCCGCTGCCAATACCTCGGCAAGCATGCGGTCATGTGCGTCCTGATCGAACAGCAAACGTGCGCAGTATTCTGCATTCAACACCTTCGGCAGCAGATTCTTCCCGGCATCGACGGCGTCGGCGGCTTGCAGGCGCTGTTGGCCACGCTTCGGCTGGCCACCCAGCGACTCCGGACGCAAGCAATCGAGCACACCGAGATAGGCGAGCGCACCGCCGTGATCTTGCGCCGGTGACAGGGCGTTGACGCGGTTGAGCAGCGTCTCGATCCGCGGCAGGTCGGCGATGCGGCTGTAGTCCGCGGTGTCGGCACGCAGCCACCCGATCCAACTCGATGCCAGCACATACGCGGCATCGACATCGTCACGACCGACGTGTTCGCCGACGAACGTGTTGAAACGATCGAAATCAGGGTCGTCGAACTGCCGGCAAAAGGACTCGTCGCGTGCGCAGATGCCTCGTTTTGCGTAAGCGAAACTGCGATCGGACAATCGCTTCACACGTCCGGCGTCGGCAACAAAACCCCCTGCGTAGGTGCCGTAGAGCTTCGCCGCCGACAGCAACAACACCGGATTCCGTGAATCACGTTCGATCAGTCCATCGAGCAGCAGCAAGTACGCGGGCAGACCGGCAGCGACGGTGTCGACATCATCATGGTTGCTGATGCCTTGCGTCAGTCCGGTGCTCAGACCGTCGGCGGCGCGCTGGACCACGGCCGCACAGCCAGTCAGCGTCGCGAACGTCGCTGCCAGGATCAAGAGTCGGGAATTCAAGCGCATGCATCAACCATTCATCGGGAGCGTGGATTGTAGGCGAGTGCCGATGACAATGGCTTATTCGCCGCGCATCTCGGTGGCTTCAAGCGTGTTCTGCATCAGCATCGCGACAGTCATTGGCCCGACGCCACCCGGCACCGGCGTGATCCATGAGGCGCGATCTGCCGCCGACGCGTATTCGACATCGCCAGTCAGCGTACCGTCCGCGAGTCGGTTGATTCCGACATCGATGACGACCGCGCCCGGCTTCACCCATTCACCTTTCACCAGACCGGGCTTGCCCACGGCCACGGTCAGCAGGTCGGCTTTTGCGACCTGTTCCGGCAGATCCGGTGTAAATCGATGACAGGCGGTGACCGTGGCGCCGGCCAACAAATATTCGAGCAGCAGCGGCCGACCGACATGGTTGGACACGCCGACAATCACTGCATGGCGCCCGCGAACTGGTTTGTCGGTATGCGCCAGCAGGGTCATGATGCCCTTCGGCGTACAGGGGCGCAGTCCGGGCTGACGCAGTGCCAGACGACCGACATTTTCGGCGTGGAAGCCGTCGACATCCTTGTCCGGGCGAATGCGCTGGATCAGACCGGTAGCATCGACATGGGCCGGCAGCGGCAATTGCACGAGAATGCCGTCAACCTCGGGATCGGCATTGAGTTGGTCGATCAGCGCGTAGAGTTCGGCACCATCGATCGTCGCCGGCAAGTCAAAGTCTTTGGTGACGAAGCCGACGCGTTCGCAGGCACGGCGCTTGTTGCGCACATAAACGGCCGAGGCCGGATCCTGGCCAACCAACACCACCGCCAGCCCCGGACGTCGCTGGCCGCGGGTAACCCGCGCCCGCACGCGAGCGGCGATGCCGTTCAGCACCTCATCCGCGATCCGCTTCCCATCCAGAACCCGCGCCGTCATTGAACCTCCAGCAAAGGCGTGCATTATCGCTGACGTCACCGCACAAGTCGCAGGCGGTTTGCTGGCGAAGTCTCCAAAAAGCAAAGGGCCGACGAGTTCGACTCGTCGGCCCTTCACATCATTGGCGCGCCCGGAGGGACTCGAACCCCCGACCACCGGGTTCGAAGCCCGGTGCTCTATCCAGCTGAGCTACGGACGCCCGTTCACTTAGGACTCGACTTCGCTCGCCTGCGCGCATTCGCGGTGCGAGTCGAGCAAAAACCGATTCATCGAAGTCGGCTCCGCTCAGGCTTCGCTCGTATCGCCACGCTGCAATCGGGAATTGCGAATCCCGTAAACGAAGTAGAGAACGATCGATCCGAGTACGTACCATGCGAAGAATTGAAGCACTCGGGTTTCGACGGTGAAAATCAGCGAAAAGCAGGAAACGATGCCCAATATCGGAAGCACCGGATACATCGGCACCCGAAATCCCCGTGGCATGTCCGGGTGGGTCACGCGCAGCCACATGACCGAGATGCACACGATGCCGAATGCGGCCAAGGTACCGACCGAAGTCATGTCCCCAAGCGTATTGATATCGAAGAATGCCGCCGCCGAAGCGGTAATAAGTCCGACCAGCAATGTGTTGATCCACGGCGTCTTGAAGCGCTCGTGAACCCTCGCGAAGACCTTTGGCAACAAGCCGTCACGCGCCATCGTATAGAAAATGCGAGTCTGACCGTACATCAACACCAGGATGACGGACGTCAATCCGGTAATCGCACCGAGCTTGATTGCCTTGGCGAACCAACTCCAGCTTGGGCCCAATGCATCCACCGCCACAGAAACCGGATCGGGCACGTTCAGCATTTTGTAGTTCACGACTAGGGTCATCACGATGGAAACCAAGATGTAGAGGATGGTGCAAATCAGAAGCGAACCAATGATACCGAAGGGCATATCTTTCTTCGGATTGACTGCTTCTTGTCCCGCAGTGGATACCGCCTCAAAACCAATGTAAGCAAAAAAGACGATCGACGCAGCGCGCAAAATACCGCCCCAACCGAACTCTCCTTCTTTACCCGTAGCCGCTGGGATGAACGGATCCCAATTCGCCTTCAAAGTATCGAAGTGCTGAATGACATAGCCGCCCACGATGACGATGAACGCGATGATGACCACCAGCTTGATTGCTACGATGATATTGTTGACTTTCGCACTTTCGGATACGCCAATCACGAGCAAACCGGTAAGCGCGCCACACACCAAGAACGCGGGCAGGTTGAATAGCGCGGTTACCGGGGAACCGTCTGCGCCCAACACCGCTGCGCCATTGCGCATGATCTCGTGCCCGTAGGGCCCGGTCAGTTCCGGAGGTATCACAAGCCCATAATCTCCGAGAAGACTTACAACGTAACCTGACCAGCCGACGGCAACTACCGAGGCCGCCAAACCGTATTCCAGCAACAGCAAGCCACCCATGATCCACGCAGCAAACTCACCAATCGTGGTGTAACTATAGGTGTAGGCGGAACCGGACACCGGCAACGCAGAAGAGAGCTCGGCGTAGCAAAGTCCGGCAAGCGCGCAAACAATTCCCGCGATGCCGAACGAGTACAGCACTGCAGGACCTGCATGCAACGCCGCCGCATTACCGGTGCGAACGAAGATGCCCGCACCAATGATGCAACCAATCCCTAGGAACACTAGGTTCCATGGACCGAGAGTGCGTTTGAGCGGGCTGGACTGAGTTTCCCGCTGGACCTGTTCGACACTCTTTCGGAGCATCAAGCGCGCGAAAAAACCCTGGCTTGGTGTGCTGGCCATTGATTTGGTTTCCGTGGAGGGTGAGTGACGCGTCGCCAAACTGATTCACTCATGCTGGGCGACTCTGGCAACATAGCGGCGCTATCCACTGCGCGCAAGCAGCAGACTTTTTCAAGCGCCCCTCCGCGACAATGACTATGATCTTGTCTGATCCGACCTCCGCTATCGGCGCGGCGCTTCTCGCCACGCTTCGCACCTTTGACGCGTCATCGGCGCTTGATCTGGTACTGCTGGCGAAATTCCTCACCTTGGCACGCGTGCGCGCATGCTGTGATCGTTCCACTTACCCGGCGCATTTCACCGCTTCGGCATGGCTGGTCTCCGCCGATGGCGAACGCGCGCTGCTAATGCAGCACCGCAAACTCGACCGCTGGCTGCAGCCGGGTGGCCATGCCGATGGGAACACCGACTTGGCCGAGGTCGCG